>DSLFR04102__coassemble_704_pt1 | contig 26326 bp, 21 predicted proteins | sample DSLFR04102__metabat2_low_PE_018 | metagenome-assembled genome bin DSLFR04102 | reverse complement strand
GCCGTCAGCCGGCGGGGTAGCAGGGGGCCTCGGCGGCCTTTGTCTCGCCGGTGACCAGACTGTAAAAGCGGTAGCCGCCGGTCAGGTTATAGCAGGCAAAGCCGTGCCCGGCCAGGATGCGGCAGGCCAGGTAGCTGCGCAGGCCGCTGTGGCAGTGCAGGAAGACCGGTTTGGCCGGGTCCAGCCGGCCGATGTGCTGCCGCAGCTCGTCCAGCGGCAGGTTTGCAAAGCCGTCGATGTGGCCGGCGGCGTACTCGGCGGGGGTGCGCACGTCCAAAAGCGTCACGCTGCCGTCGCGGGGCAGGGCGGCCACGTCGTGCCAGTGGAAGGTGCGCACCAGCCCGGTGCGGGCGTTCTCGATGGCATAGCCGGCGTAGTTCACCGGGTCCTTGGCCGAGCCGTAGGGCGGCGCGTAGCACAGCTCCAGCTCGGTCAGGTCGGCGGCGGTCATGCCGGCGCGGATGGCCGCGGCCAGCACGTCGCACCGCTTGTCCACCCCCTCAAAGCCCACCAGCTGGGCGCCCAGGATGCGGCCGGTGGCTTTCTCGTACAACACCTTCATCGAGATGCCGCTGGCGCCGGGGTAGTAGGCGGCGTGGGAGTTGTTGAAGGTGTACATCTTGTCGTGATCCAGCCCGGCGGCCTTGGCGGCGCGCTCATTGACGCCGGTCATGGCCACCGTCATGCCGAACACCTTCAGCACCGAGGACCCCTGCGTGCCCTTGTACTCGCTGGCAATGCCGCAGATATTGTCCGCCGCGATGCGCCCCTGCTTGTTGGCGGGGCCGGCCAGCGGCACAAAGCCCGGCTGCCCGGTGACAAGATCCATAACCTGCACCGCGTCGCCCACCGCGTAGACGCCGGGGGCGCTGGTGCGCATATGGCTGTCCACCACGATGCAGCCTTTGGCAGTCAGTTCCAGCCCGGCGGCTTTGGCCAGCGCGGTGTCCGGCCGCACGCCCACCGACAAAATGACCAGGTCGGCGTCCAGCGCGCCGTTGTTCAGCCGCACCCGCAGGCTGCCGTCCAGGGCAGGCTCCACCGCCTGCACGCCGTTTTTCAGGATCAGGTCCAGCCCCTGGCTGCGGGCGTACTGATGCACCTCGCAGGCCATGTCGTAGTCCAGCGGGGCGATCAGGTGGTCGCTCAGCTCCACAATGGCGGTTTTGACGCCTGCGTGGACCAGGTTCTCGGCCATCTCGACGCCGATGTACCCGCCGCCGACCACCACCGCGCGCTTGGGGCGGTTTGCGTCGATATACTCCCGGATGCGCACCGCGTCGGGGATGGTGCGCAGCGTAAACACCCGCGGGTCGTCCAGCCCAGGCAGCGGCGGCACCACCGGCGCTGCGCCGGGGGAGAGGATCAGGCTGTCGTAAGCCTCGGTATAGCTGCCGTCGGGGCCCTGCACCGTCACGGTTTTGGCGGCGGTGTCGATGGCGACGGCCTCGCTGTTCACCCGCACGTCGATGCCGAACCGCCGGCGGAAGCTTTCCGGCGTCTGCAGTGTCAGCGCCGCGCGGTCGGTGATGACGCCGCCCACATAGTAGGGCAGGCCGCAGTTGGCAAAGGAGATGTGGGGGCCGCGCTCCAGCAGAACGATCTCGGCCTGCTCGTCCAGCCGGCGCAGCCGCGCCGCGGCCGACGCGCCGCCCGCCACACCGCCGATGATGATGACTTTCATGGAAAAAACCTCCTGTTCAAAAAATGTCCGGGCCGCGCCGGTCACTCCCGCTCGGTGCGGAGCGTGAGGCAGTCCGGCAGGTGAAAAACGGCCTCCTTCAAAAATGCGGGGTAAAAATAGGCGTCCTTCAGGCTGGCAAGCTCCAGCCATTCAAAGGTCAAAACTGCGCCGTGGATCCCCTCCCGCCGGGTAAACGTCCCGGCGGCCGGCAGACCGGAACCGGACCCGTCGATCAAAAAGTAAAGGCACAGTTCGTGGTAGTTTGTCCGGGTGGCGTCCTCGGTGAAAAACGCCTGGTTCAGCCAAAGCGGGCGGACGATGCGCGGCGTGATCTGCAGCTCCTCCTGCAGTTCCCGCAGGATGGCGGCTTCCGCGGTCTCGCCCACGTGCACCCTGCCGCCGGGCAGATAGTAATAGGGGGAATGCTCGTCCCGCATGGCCAGGATCTTGCCGCCGGACAGGAGGACGCCGCAGACACGGTAGTTGAAGCATCCGTCCGCTGTGGGGAAGGTGATATCTCTCATTGCATGCAGCCCTCCTTGGAATTTGCCGTGCATAAAACGACAGCGTGATTTTAACATTTCTCAAACAATGCCACTGTATCATAGCAATTGCCGCCGGGCAGTTGCGGCGGCAACGGTTTGGCGGGCGGCATTGCGGCGGATGGAAGCATACGCCCTCAGTGGATGCCCTCCAGCGCCAGGCGCTCGATCAGGGCGGCCAGGTCGCGGGCGCTTTTCTGCATGCCGCCCTGCACCCAGACCTTGAACACCTCGATGGTGCCGGAGACGATAAAGGCGTTGATGTAGGGGTAATCCTCCGGCTTCTGGTCGCTGTGCATGGGCAGCCATTCGGTGTTCAGCATCTCGCCGATCAGTTCCTTCAGCTTGTCCAGCAGCTCCGGGTTGCCGTTGGCCTGCAAAAAAGGCAGGAAATCCGCGTGCCGGGCAAAGGCGGAAAAGGCTTCGTAGATGACGGGGAAGGGATTGTCCTTCAGCTGCTGGGGCGGATATTTGCGGATGACCGCGGCCAGTTCCTCCACCAGGTCCCGGACGATGGAATCCAGCAGGTCCTGGGTATCCCGGTAATGCAGGTAAAAGGTGCCCCGGTTGATGCGCGCCCGCCGGCACAGCTGCGCCACCGTGATCTCCTTGGCGCTGTGGTCCCGCAGCAGTTCCAGATAAGCGCGGCGGATGCTCTCCTGCGTTTTCAGCACCCGCAGGTCGGTTTTTGGTTCGGCCATGGTATCCCCCTTCCAACGGCTCTCCGGCCGTGCAGGCGGCCCGGCGGCCGGCCGCATTTGTGAATTTTTTACGAGTTACTCAACAGAAAATAAACAACTGTTCATTATTCGACGTTCCGATGAAGTTTAACGATTGAGATTGCTTTTTCCTTTCATTATAATAAAACCAGTAAGAAAATCAACAGCTGTTCATAGTGTGTGCCCGCCAAAAATGCGGGCGCAAAATAAGCAGATTTCACAAATTTTTGACGGTATCGCCGTCCGAAAATTCAAATAATGTTCAGAAACAGCTGTTATACTCAAAATATCCTGTAAAATTTTCAACACCCGTTCATTTCTCGCTGACGCGGAAAAGGAGCCTGCCATGCCAGAGCAAACCGCCTTTGTCACCTTTGACAATGTCTGCAAATATTACCAGATGGGCGACACCCGCATCGCCGCTGCCGACCATGTCTGTTTCACCATCGAGAAAGGCGAGTTCTGCGTCATTCTCGGTCCTTCCGGCGCGGGCAAGACCACCGTGCTGAACATGCTGGGCGGCATGGATACCTGCGACGAGGGCACCATCCTGCTGGACGGCGCCTGCGTCAGCAAATTCAACGACCGCCAGCTGACCGAGTACCGCCGCTACGACGTGGGCTTTGTGTTCCAGTTTTACAACCTGGTGCAGAACCTGACCGCGCGGGAAAACGTCGAGCTGGCCAGCGAGATCTGCCGCGACCCGCTGGACGCCGACCTGGTGCTGGACGAGGTGGGGCTTTCCGGCCGGAAGGACAATTTCCCGGCCCAGCTTTCGGGCGGCGAGCAGCAGCGGGTGGCCATCGCCCGCGCGCTGGCCAAAAACCCCAAGATCCTGCTGTGCGACGAGCCCACCGGCGCGCTGGACTACAAGACCGGCAAGCAGGTGTTGGAGCTTTTGCAGAACACCTGCCGGCAGAAAGGCCGCACCGTCATCGTCATCACCCACAACAGCGCCCTGGCGGCCATGGCCGACCGGGTCATCCGCATCAACAGCGGCCGGGTCATCGAGATCAAGACAAACCCTGACCCGACGCCGGTGGAAAGGATCGAATGGTAATGGCAAACAGTTACCAAAAAAATATCCTGCGCACCTTCAAGGGCAGCAAAAGCCGGTTCATCGCCATTTTTGCCATTGTGGCGCTGGGCGTGGGCTTCCTGGCAGGGCTGTTGTCCACCACCCCGGACATGGAGGATTCCATGGAGGAGTACCTGGACGGCGGCAACCTGTTTGACCTGCGGGTGGTGTCCACCCTGGGCCTGACCGAGGACGACGTGGCGGCGCTGGAGCAGGTGGACGGCGTGGCAGAGGCGCAGGGCGGCAAATCCGCCGACCTGCTGGTGGAGCAGGACGGCAGCGAGCTGGTCTGCCGCGTGCACGCCCTGCCCGCCGACCCGGAAGGGGAGGACGTCATCAACCGGCTGACCCTGGCCGACGGCCGCTGGCCGGAAAACCCCAACGAGTGCGTGGTGGAGGCCGGCGTGGACACGCTGAACCGCAGCTACGACATCGGCGACACGCTGACGCTGGACCCGGACAACGAAAATCTGAGCGACACCATGAACGAGACCACCTTCACCGTGGTGGGCGTCGTGCACGATACCTATTATTTTTCGTTTGAGCGGGAGCCGGCCAGCGTGGGCAGCGGCGCCGTGCAGGTGATTTTGTACGTGCCGGACGCGGCGTTTGCCACCGACTATTACACCGAAGCCCACCTGACGGTGGAGGGCGCCGCCGGCCTGCACAGCTTTGACGACGAGTACAGCGCGCTGGTGGATACGGTGGCCGACCGGGTGGAGGCCATCGAGGAGGTGCGCTGCCAGGCCCGCTACGACGAGGTGGTGGGCGAGGCCCAGGCCGAGATCGACGACGGCTGGCAGGAATACTACGACGGCAAGGCCGAGGCCGACCAGGAGCTGGCCGACGCCGCCCAGGAACTGGCGGACGGCCGCCAGGAGCTGGCCGACGGCGAGCAGGAGTATCTGGACGGCGAGCAGGACTACGCCGACGGCCTGGCCGAGGTACAGGACAACGAACAGCTGGTCGCCGACGGCGAGGCCCAGATGGAGGAGGGCCGGCAGGCGCTGCTGGACGCCCAGGCCGAATACGAGAGCGGCAAGGCGGAGCTGGCCGATGGCGAGCGCCTGCTGAACGAGGGCCGCGCCAAGCTGGAGGACGCCCAGAAGCAGTACGAGGACGGCCTGGCCCAGTATGAGAGCGGCCTGGCCCAGTACCAGGACGGCAAACAGCAGTACGAGGACGGCCTGGCCCAATATGGGGCCGGTCAGGCCGCCTACGACGAGGGCCTGGCCCAGTACGAGGCCGGAGAGGAACAGTACGCCCAGCTGGAACTGCTGAACCAGGCGGACAGCGCCATCGCGGCGGGGATACAGGCCATGATCGACAGCGGCGCCGCGGTAGACGAGAATGCGGCGCGAGAGATGTTCTCGGACGAGGGCATTGCCGAAACGCAGGCCATGCTGGACGAGCTGGCTCAGCTGAAGGAACTGCACGACGCCGAGCAGGCCGCAAAAGCCGCCTACGAGGAAGCACTGGCCCAGCAGCCGGAACCGACCCCGACCCCCGAACCTTCCGCCGCTCCGGAACCGCTGGCGGTTTCCACCGGCGAGACTGCGCTGGCGGCCGGCACCCCGGGCTCCGATGTGTCCGGCACGGCGGAGTCAACGCCGCCTGCGCAGGAGGAAACCGGCGTTTCGGAAGAGGAACTTGCCCGCCTGAAACAGGCCTATGAGGAAGCGCGCCATGCATGGCTGCTGGGGCTGCAGGCGGCTGCGGCCGAACTGGGCTTTGACCTGGACATTGAAAACGAGACGCTGGTCGCGCTGGCGGAAAGCCTGATCCTGCCCCGGCTGGAGCAGCTGGACGAGAACCAGGCGCAGCTGGAACAGCTGAAGCAGCTGAACGCCGCCCAAAAGGGCCTTGACGCCGGCATACAGGCCATCATCGACTCCGGCGCGGCCGAAACGGAGGAGGAAGCCAGGGCGCTGTTCTCGGACGCCGCCCTGCAGGCCACCCGCGCCCGGCTGGACGCCGCCAAGGCGGAGCTGGACGCCAACGCCCCCGTGCTGGAGGCCAGCCGCATCCAGCTGGAAGAGACGGCCAGGCTGCTGGAACAGACCGAGCAGCAGCTGGCGGACGCCAAGGCGCAGCTGGACGCCGGCAAGGCCGAGCTGGACGCCGGCTGGGCCGCCTTTAACGAGCAGGGGGCCGCCTACTACGACGGCCTGCGCCAGCTGGAGGACGGCAAGCGCCAGCTGGACGAGGGCTGGGCCACCCTGACCGACCGTCAGCTGGAGCTGGACGATGCAAAACGGCAGATCGCCGACGCCTATGCCCAGCTGGCGGACGCCCGTGCCGAACTGGACGACGCCCGCGCCACCATTGAGGAAAACCGCCAGAAGCTGGCCGACGGCGAGATCGAGTACGCCGACGCCAAAGCCGACGCCGAGCAGGAGCTGGCCGACGCCCGCGCCGAGCTGGAGGACGCCCAAGCCGACCTGGACGCCATCGAAATGCCCAGCTGGTATGTCTGGGACCGGGACAACAACGTCAGCTACAACTCCTTTGCCGGCAACGTCACCAAGGTGGAGGCGCTGGCCGGGGTGTTCCCGCTGTTCTTCTTCCTGGTGGCGGCGCTGGTGGTCTCCACCACCATGACCCGCATGATCGAGGAGGAACGCCTGCAGATCGGCACCATGAAAGCCCTTGGCTACGCAAACGGCGCCATCATGCGCAAGTACGTCCTGTACGCCATGACAGCCGCCGTGCTGGGCGCTTTGTTCGGGCTGGCGTTCGGCTTTACGGTGTTCCCGTCGGTCATCTGGTACGCCTACGCCATGATGTATTATGTGCCGGCGTTCCACCCGGTCTGGCGGTGGGGCTACGCGCTGTTTGCCGGCGGCTCGCTGATCTTGTGCACGCTGGCGGTCACCATTGCCACCTGCCGCTCCTCTCTGAAAGAAAGCCCCGCGGACCTGATGCGCCCCCGCGCCCCCAAGGCGGGCAAGCGTATTCTGCTGGAGCGCATCCGCCCGCTGTGGCGGCGGCTCAGCTTCACCTACAAGGTCACCTGCCGCAACCTGTTCCGCTACAAGCGGCGGTTCTGGATGACCGTCATCGGGGTGGCGGGCTGCACCGCGCTGCTGGTCACCGGCTTCGGCATCTCGGACTCCATCAACGGCATCATGGTCAAGCAGTACACCGACGTCAGCCAGTACGACCTGATGACCGCCGTCACCGACGTTGCGGACACCCAGTCCGGCCCGGTGTATGACTATCTGTTTGCCGGCGGCAGCGACGGCGCGGTGACCAGTTCGCTGGCCACCATGACCGAGGCCGCCACCCAGGAGCTGCCCGACGGTTCCACCGCCGAGGTCTACCTGATGGTGCCCCAGGACGCCGCCGCCCTGAACGATTACATCGACATGCACGAGCGCACCAGCCGCCAGCCCACCCCGCTGGGCGAGACCGGTGTGGTGCTGACCGAAAAGCTGGCCGAGCTGCTGGACGTGAAAGCAGGGGACACCGTCACGCTGGTCAACGGCGACGGGGCGGAAGGCAGCTTTACCGTCAGCGGTGTCTGCGAGAACTATGTCTCCAACTATGTGTACATGAGCGCCGCCACCTATGCGGACGCCTTTGGCCAGGAGCCGGAATGGAACAACATCCTGTCCCGGCTGTCCGACGACTCGCAGCAGGCCCGCGACGCGATCTCGACCGAGCTTTTGGCCATGGACGAGGTGGCCAGCCTGACCTTCACCGAGGACATGATGACCCAGGTGCTCAACATGCTCAACTCCATCAACGCGGTGGTGGTCATGATCGTTGTCTGCGCGGCGGTGCTGGCGCTGGTGGTATTGTACAACCTGACCAACATCAACGTGGCCGAGCGCGTCAAGGAGATCGCCACCATCAAGGTGCTGGGCTTCTACGACCGGGAGGTCAGCGCCTACGTCATGCGCGAAACGGTGGCCCTGACCATCATCGGCGCGCTGTTCGGCCTGGCGGGCGGCATTGCGCTGCACCGGTTTGTCATCTACACCGTCGAGGTGGACGCGGTCATGTTCGGCCGCACCATCGACCCGTCCAGTTTTGTCTATTCGCTGGCATTGACCATGCTGTTCAGCCTGATCGTCAACCTGCTGATGGGCCGCAAGCTCAAACACATTTCCATGGTGGAAAGCATGAAGGCTCCGGAATAAGCGCCGCAGCGCGGTTTCCGCCGTCAGGGCGGGATTTCTGCCAAAAATACCTGAAAATTGCCGGGAGGGCCGCTTGCACTCCCGGCAATTTTGTGCAAAATGCCGTCAAAACGTCTAAAACTTGACGGTGCAGAAAATTTTGGCTATAATACCATCGTATGGGCGCGGCACGCGCCCTGCCAAGGACGCGCCGCGGCGGCCCTTATGCACCGGGCGGCGGCGCACAGAGAAAGAACACAAACACCTTTTAGGAGGGAAACAGCAATGGCTGTCAAGAAAACTACCAAGAAAGTGGCCCAGACCGTGATCGCTGAGGACAAGTTCTATACCATCAGCGCCGCCAACGGCAAGGTCGTCGAGGTCGCCGACTATAACACCGACAACGGCGCCAAGATCCAGCTGTGGGACAACGCCAACGCCGAGTGGCAGCAGTGGGGCTTCGTCCGCGCGGGCGACAGCGTCTACCGCATCAAGAACCGCTTTACCGGCAAGATGATGGACCTGGACTGCAGCGGCGTCACCGACGGCACCCGCGTCCATCAGTGGGAGGGCGCCAGCGCCAGCAGCCAGCTCTGGGTCGTGGAGCCCGGCAACGACGGCCGCGCCAAGATCAAGTCCAACCTGGCCGGCAAGTGCCTGGATGTGGTCGGCATGAGCAACGACAACGGCGCCGCCCTGCAGATCTGGAGCGACGTGAACGGCGACAACCAGTACTGGACCATCGAGGAAGTCACCCGTAAGCCCAAGACCAGCGCCAAGGCCAAGGCCGCCAAGGCGAAGGCTGACCTGGAGGCCGCTGCCGGGAACATCACCGACGCCGCCAAGGCTGCCGCCGGCGCTGTGGCCGATGCAGCCGCCGACGCCGCCAAGGTTGCTGCCGATGTGGCCAGCGACGCGGTCAACACCGCTTCCGATGTGGCCGACGCTGCCGCCAAGGTCGCTGCCGATGCGGTCGAGGCCGTGAAGAAGCCCGCCCGCCGCGCCTGCAAGCCCAAGGCTGCCGCCGCCAAGCCGGCCGCCAAAAAGACCACCGCCAAGAAGGCTGCTACCGCCGATGCGGAGGCTGCCCCGGCCAAGAAGGCCCCTGCCAAGCGCACCGCCAAGAAGGCCGCCAAGACCGAGGAGTGATCCTGCCTTCTTCCGCCGGGCAATGACCCGGTTTTCCCCCCGCAACTTTGTGCTGTAACGAGTACCGCCCCGCACAGGAAAGCATTTTCCCGTGCGGGGCGGTTTTTGTTTGGGCAGAGCGCCGGCGGCCGGCGGGCCGGCGCGGCAGGGGCAAAAAATGCCTTATAACAGCTTTTCCATCACGATCTCGTCCCTGTCGCAGCCGGTCTCCACAAAGCCGAAGGACCCGTACAGGGTTTTTGCCGCGGCGTTGCCCTTGATGTAGCACAGCAGGACCTTGCGGTATCTGCCCTCCTGCTTCATGGCGTCCAGCACCAGCCGGACCGCGGCCCTGGCATAGCCGCGCCGCTGATAGCGTTCGTCAATAAAAAACTGGCTCAGGTCGTAGGCATCCAGTTCCGGGCAGTCGTAGTACAGCCCCATGCCCACAGGCGTTTCGCCGTCGCAGACAAGAAAGGCGCGGCTGTGCAGCCTGCGGTAGGCATAGGCCCTGGCCAGCAGCGCCGCCGTGCCCGCAACATAGGCTTTCTGGGCCTCGCTGACCCGCAGCGGGTATCGCCAGTTGGTTTCGTCGATCGCTTCCAACCGGATCATTTGGCATCCTCCTGAATGGTTTGGTCAAAGCGGCCGGGCGCTGCCGCCCCGCCGCCTGCGTTACTTTGCCGTGCGTTCCTCCAGCGTCTGGTACACCTGGGCGCGGCCAAGGTACTTGTAGGCCGGGCGGATGATGCGGTTGGCAAACAGCACCTCCTCCACCCGGTGGGCGCACCAGCCGGGCACGCGGGCAATGGCAAACAGCGGGGTGTACAGGTCCTCGCTGATGCCCAGCATGCGGTAGATCAGCCCGCTGAACAGGTCCACGTTGGCGCAGACCTTTTTGGGGCCGCGGTGCTCCTCGGCAAACACCTGCGGGGCCAGCCGCTCAATGGCGCAAAGGGTCTCGTACTCTTTGGCAAAGCCCTTGTCGTAGGCCAGCAGGCGGGCGTGCTCCTTTAAGATCTGCGCCCGCGGGTCGCTGAGGGTGTACACCGCGTGGCCGATGCCGTAGATCAGCCCGCTGCCGTCGCCGGCCTGCCTGCGCATGATCTTGCGCAGATACTCGCGCAGCTCGTCCTCGTTTTCCGGGTCGGCCACATTCTGCAAAATGGTATCCAGCTGGCGCATGACCTTCAGGTTGGCGCCGCCGTGCTTGGGGCCTTTCAGCGCGCCGATGGCGGCCGAGATGGCCGCGTAGGTGTCGGTGCCGGAGGAGGACAGCACCCGGCAGGTGAAGGTGGAGCAGTTGCCGCCGCCGTGGTCGGCGTGCACCAGCAGGCACAGGTCCAGCAGGCGGGCTTCCTCGCGAGTGAACTTCTGGTCGGGGCGGTAGGTGGACAGGATGTGTTCGGCGGTGCTTTGGCCCGGCGTGGGCAGGTGGAAGTACATGCTGCTGCGGTCGTACACCCGGCGCTTGATCTGGTAGGCGTTGACCATCATGGTGGGCAGCTCGGCGATCAGGTTGATGCTCTGCCGCAGGATGTTGGGCAGAGAAAGGTCCTCGGCGTGCTCGTCGTAGCTGTACATGGCCAGCACGCTGCGGGCCATCTTGTTCATGATGTTGGGGGAGGGGGAGTTCAGGATCATGTCGTCGGCAAAGCCGCGGGGCAGTTCCCGGTGGCTTTCCAGCATGGCGCCGAACCGCTCCAGCATGGCTTTGTCCGGCAGGCTGCCGAACAAAAGCAGCCACACCGCCTCCTCAAACACAAAGCGGTCGTGGGTGTCGGCCTCCTGCACCAGGCTGTCAATGTCGATGCCGCGGTAGATCAGCCGCCCCGGCACCGGCACAACCCGGCCGTCGGGCTGTTTTTCGTAGCCCACAACGTCGGACACGTTGGTCAGCCCGGCCAGCACGCCGGTGCCGTCGGCGTTGCGCAGCCCGCGCTTGACGCCCAGCCGCTCGCAGTCCGACGGGTCAATGTAGTTGTTGCGCAGGTACTCCTGGCACAGCAGGTCGATCTCTTCCGGCGCAAAGGCCGCAACGTCGGGGTATACCATGGCAGAACGCTCCCTTCCCTTTCGCGGGGTGCGCACAAGGCAACTTGCCGCCTGCGTGGCAAAACGGCAAAATGCCGTGCCAAAAGGCATTGCGGCGGCCCGCCCCGGCGTGTACTCCGCTCCGGCCGGGCGGGCCGCCCCTCTGTGCGTCTGCCCGGCGGAATGGTTTTATTTTATCAAGCGAAAGCGGTGTGGTCAAGCGGTAAAATTAAAATTAGATCACTGTTTTCAAACATGCGCTTTAATTAATAAAGATTTCTGCGGGCGGCACGGGGCGGCGGGGGCCGGCGGCGCGTCCGGGGCGGCCCTGCAGCCGAACCGCCCGCTTTGCGTTGACAATACCACGCCAAGCCGATATACTCTATTATAGTCTGTATAAAAAATCAGGGGATGCCTGCCAGGCAGGCCCCCGGTGTGGAAGTGCCCGCCGCTGCGGCGGGCGGCGGGGCAGGACCCCCGCGGAAAGGGGCAGTTTATGAAAGCAGTTTTGATCCCGGGCGACGGCATCGGCCGCGAGATCGCCGAGAGCGTCAAGGCCGTCAGCCAGGCACTGGATACCGGCATCGAGTGGCAGGAATATGCGGCGGGGGCCGAGTACGCCGCCGAACACGGCGAGCTGCTGCAGCCCGGCGTGCTGGACGCCATCGGGCAGTGCGGCTGGGCGCTGAAAGGCCCCACCGCAACCCCCATCGGCAAGGGGTTCCGCAGCATCAACGTGCAGCTGCGCCAGCGGTTCAACACCTACGCCAACCTGCGCCCGGTGCGCACGCTGCCCGGCGTGGCCGCCCGCTTTGAAAACGTGGACCTGGTCATTGTGCGCGAGAACACCGAGGACCTGTACAAGGGCATCGAGTATATGCTCACCGACGACATCGCCAACGGCGTCAAGCTCATCACCCGCGACGCCAGCCTGCGCATCTGCCGGTTTGCCTTCGACTATGCCCGCCGCCACGGCCGCAGAAAGGTCACCGCCGTGCACAAGGCCAACATCATGAAGCTGACCGACGGCCTGTTTTTGAACTGCTTCCGCCAGGTGGCCGCCGACTACCCGGAGATCGAGGCCGACGACGTCATCATCGACGCGCTGTGCATGAAGCTGGTGCAGAAGCCGGAGCAGTTCGACGTGATGGTGGCCCCCAACCTGTACGGCGACATCATCAGCGACCTGTGCGCCGGCCTGGTGGGCGGCCTGGGCTTTGCGCCTTCCGCCAACATCGGCGATAAGGTCCGCATCTACGAGGCCGTCCACGGTTCCGCGCCAGATATTGCAGGCAAAAACCTGGCCAACCCGTCGGCCATCCTGATGGCCTTTGCCATGATGCTGAAAGACCTGGGCCAGGCCGGCGCCGCCGACCGGCTGAACAGCGCCATCCAGGCCCAGGTGGCCGAGGGCAAGGTGGTCACCGCCGACATCGGCGGCACCGCCGCCACCACCGAGTTCACCCAGGCGGTCATTGCCCGGCTGTGAGCCTGGCCTGAAGCCTTTACCCAGGAAAGGAGAGACCTCCCATGAAGCTGCATGACAAGGGCGTGTATCTGGTCAACGGCCAGCTGTGCGACACCGCGCCCGTCCCGCCGGCGGAAGCCCGCAAGGGCACCATCGCCTATGGCATTTTGCAGGCGCACAACACCGTGCCCGATATGGACGACCTGCGCCTGAAATTCGACTCGATGACCAGCCACGACATCACCTACGTGGGCATCATCCAGACCGCCCGCGCCTCCGGCATGGACAAGTTCCCCATGCCCTATGTGCTGACCAACTGCCACAACACGCTGTGCGCGGTGGGCGGCACCATCAACGAGGACGACCACCAGTTCGCCCTCTCGGCGGCGCACAAGTACGGCGGCATCTATGTGCCGCCCAACATGGCCGTCATCCACAGCTACAACCGCGAGATGATGTCCGGCTGCGGCCGTATGATCCTGGGGTCCGACTCTCACACCCGCTACGGCGCATTGGGCACCATGGCGGTGGGCGAGGGCGGCGGCGAGCTGGCCAAGCAGCTGGTGGGCCGCACCTACGACATGGCCTACCCCGGCGTGGTGGCCATCTACCTGACCGGCAAGCCCAACCCCGGCGTCGGCCCGCAGGACGTGGCGCTGGCGCTGGTGGGGGCCACCTATGCCAACGGCTATGTCAAAAACAAGGTCATGGAGTTTGTCGGCCCCGGCGTGGCCGGCCTGTCCGCCGACTTCCGCAACGGCATCGACGTTATGACCACCGAGACCACCTGCTGGTCCAGCATCTGGCAGACCGACGAGGTCACCAAAGAATACTTTGAGATCCACGGCCGGCCGGAGGCCTACAAGCCCTTGGCCCCGGCGGAGGTGGCCTACTACGACGGCTGTATCGAGCTGGATCTGTCCACCGTCGAGTGCATGATCGCCCTGCCCATGCACCCCAGCTACGCTTACCCCATCCGGGAACTGAAGGCCAACGCCAAAGACATCCTGCACGAGATCGAGACCCGCGCCAACCAGCAGCTGAACGGCAAGGTCCGGATGGACCTGGTCGGCAAGGTGGCGGCGGACGGCAGCATCCGGGTGGACCAGGGCATTGTGGCCGGCTGCAGCGGCGGCACCTTCGAGAATGTCTGCGCCGTGGCGCAGATCCTGAAAGGCAAAAACTGCGGCGCCGGCACCTTCCGCATCAGCGTCTACCCGGACAGCATGCCCACCTACCTGGAGCTGGTCAAAAACGGCGCGGTGGCGGATATCGTTTCCGCCGGCGGCATCTTCCGCGAGTGCTTCTGCGGCCCCTGCTTCGGCGCGGGCGACACCCCCGCCAACGGTGAGTTCTCCATCCGCCACACCACCCGCAACTTCCCCAACCGGGAAGGCTCTAAGCCCGGCGAGGGCCAGATCAGCGCCGTCGCCCTGATGGACGCCCGGTCCATCGCGGCCACCGCAGCCAACGGCGGCGTGCTGACCGCCGCCAGCGAGGTGCTGGACAAGCCGCTGGAGACCCCGCCCTGCCGCTTTGACGCCGGCATTTACGAAAAACGGGTCTACAACGGCTGGGGCAAAGCAGAGCCGGACTACGCGCTGAAATTCGGCCCCAACATCAAGGACTGGCCGGAACAGCCCGCGCTGACTGACGACCTGCTGCTGAAGGTTGCCAGCTACATCACCGACCCGGTCACCACCACCGACGAGCTGATCCCCTCCGGCGAGACCTCCTCCTACCGGTCCAACCCGCTGCGCCTGGCCGAGTTCACCCTCTCCCGCAAGGACCCGGCCTATGTGGGCCGCGCCAAGGCGGTCAAGGCGATGGACGAGGCCCGCAAGGCCGGCAGCCTGCCCGCCGAGGTGCAGGCCGTCTACGACGCGCTGGCCAAGGCCGGCGTGCAGGCGGACGGGGCGGCGGCCAACATCGGCTCCGCAGTCTTTGCCGTCAAGCCCGGCGACGGTTCCGCCCGCGAGCAGGCGGCCAGCTGCCAGCGCGTGCTGGGCGGCGCGGCCAACTTTGCCTGCGAGTACGCCACCAAGCGATACCGCTCCAACTGCATCAACTGGGGCATGCTGCCCTTCCTGGTGGAGGACCCGGACGCTCTGGCTCAGGACAGCTACGTCTTTGTGCCCGGCGTGCGCCGGGCGCTGCTGGAGGCCGCCGACGCCATGACCGGCTACGTGGTGGGGGCCGACGGCAGCGTGACGCCGGTCACGCTGCGCCTGGGCGCCCTGACCGACGACGAGCGCCAGATCCTGGCCGACGGCTGCCTGATCAACTACTACAAAAACCACTGATGGTTGAACAATAAAGCCGTCCCCGGCCCGGCTGCCACATGGCAGCCAGACCGGGGACGGCTTTGCGTTATCCGGGTATGCCGGCACCCCGGCGGCCGAACGGTTATTCTGCCAGCGTTTTCTCCATCTGGATATGCGGGCAGTATTCCTCCAAAAATTCCTCGCCGCGGGGGGCGTAGCCCTGCCGAAGGTAGAACCCGCCGGCCCGCACCTGGGCGGCCAGCACAACTTTTTTGCCGCCCAGCGCGGCGATGCGGCGCTCAGCTTCGGCCAGCACCTGCGCGCCCAGGCCCATTTTGCGGAAAGGCCGGCGCACCGCCAGCCGCCCCACGGTGTAGCTGCCCGGCTCCTCGCCGGGGAAAAACCGGCAGACGGCGGCGGGCTGGCCTCCCCGGTAAAGCACCAGGTGCCAGGCGGTGCGGTCGATGCTGTCAAACTCCTCGGCAAAGCCCTGCTCCTGCACAAACACCTCCTGCCGGATGCGGGCGGCGTCCGGCGGCAGCGGGTTGGACAGCACAAATTCCGGGGCGGGGGACTGCCCGGCCTCGTTTTCGGATGCAGGGGATGCCGGCGCGGCAAGGCCGTGCAGATCGGTAAAATTTTCCTCGGTAAATACCGGCACGCCGTTTGCTTTCAGCAGCTGGGCGGCCACGCCGTCGCCGGGGACCCTGGTGTGGGTAAAGCTGCCGTCGTAGATGCAGCCGCAGCCGCAGCTGGGGCTGTTGGCCTTCAAGACCGCCGCCTGGCAGCCGCACAGCCGGTACAGCGCCAGCGCGGCCTCGGCGCCCTTGCGGTATTGGGCGGTCACGTCGGCGCCGGCCTCGGTCACCACGCGGCTGCCCCGGCGCTCGGCCGGCGGGCGGGGCGTGGGCAGCCCGCCGTATACTTCCGGGCAGACGGGCACGGCGGTGTGCCCGCCGCTTTGCAGGGCGGATACCAGGGCGGGGCAGAGATTGTCCCCGCCGGAATATTTGCAGCCGATGCCCAGCAGGCAGGCGCTGACAAGCAGGTTCATGGCGTTTCCCTCCTGTATGTTGGCCGCGCTTGGGGCGGCGCTGATTCAGTATACCACTCCGCGCGTTTGTGGCGCAAGCGGCGGCGGGGGGATACAGTTGCCGCAATTTGTCCCATTCGACCCAAACTGTGCGGGACTGCCCTTGCGGCGGGCGGGGGAATATATTACAATAAGGCTGTATCGATCCCGGCAGTTAGGCCCGGCAGTTTGGGCGCGGGCCAAAATTTGGCCCCGGCTGGGGAATCGGCCGCGCCCGCCTCGTATCATAAATATAGACGAATCCCTCCTCCGCCGCCGTGCGGCGGAGAAACTGGAGGTACCCATGAAAAAATGGATGAGCCGCCACCCCGAAACGGTGGCCGACTGGCTGTTTTTGATCGCCGCGGGTGTGGCGGTCTATTTCCTGTTCGACCACCTGCCGGACATCGGCGGCGCGGTGGGCAAGGTGATCGGGATCTTGTCCCCCTTTGCGGGCGCCATCGTGCTGGCTTACCTGCTGGATATGCCCACCCGCTTTTTTGCAAAAAAACTCTTTAAGGGCAAACGGGGACCGGCCATTGTGCTGTCCTATCTGTGCGCAGTTCTCATCATCGTGCTGCTGGTCAGCCTGGTGGTGCCCCAGCTGGTGGCCAGCGTGCAGATGTTTGCCAACAACCTGCCCTCCTATGTGGCCAACCTGCAAAGCCTGCTGGCCAGCCTGCAGGAGCAATACGGCCTGAACCTGACCGCCGCCAACGAACTGCTGGCCGATTCCAGCGAGATGTTCAACAAGGTGCTGGATACCCTGGCCTCCGCCATGCCCACGGTGGCCAGCTACGCGGCCAATGCCATGGGCAGCGTGGTATCGGTGTTCACAGCGGTGGCGGGCAGCATCTATATGCTGGCCAGCAAGGACAGCCTGCTGCACAACCTGCGGGCGATGCTGCACGCGCTGTTCCCGCCGCGGCTGACCAAAAGCGTCCTGGGCGTGTTTGCCATGGCAAACAACACCTTCAGCAGCTACATCGGCGGCCAGCTGGTGGACGCGCTGCTGGTGGGCATCGAGACCTTTGTGCTGATGACCATTTTCGGCCTGGATTTTGCCCCGCTGATCGCGGTGCTGGTGGGCGTGACCAACGTCATCCCCATTTTCGGCCCCTTTATCGGCGCGGTGCCCAGCGCCATCATCCTGCTGTTTGCCGACCCCATCCAGGCGGTGTGGTTCGTCATTTTGATCCTGGTCATCCAGCAGGTCGACGGCAACTTTATCGCGCCGCGCATCGTGGGCAACGCCATCGGGCTTTCGGGTCTGTGGGTGCTTATGGCCATCATACTGGGCGGCGATCTGTTCGGCCTGCCGGGCATGGTCATCGGCGTGCCGCTGTTCGGCGTGATCTATGCGCTGCTGCGTGAGGCGGTGGACGCCGGGCTGAAGGGCCGCGGCATCGACGCCGAGGGCAACCCGCTGCCCGACGACGCCCCCCGGCCCAAGGGCAGGCAGAAAACGGCCGGATAACGGCGCAGCCTGCCCGCTTCACGGCGATTTTACTTGCAGGCGGGCAAAGAAAGGGTTACAATAAGATTACAGGAAAGACAAAGCAGACACAGCGGCACGGCCGCCGGAACAAAAACAGCCCCTGCCCGGCAGGGCAGACAGCGCGCCCGGCAAAGCGCGCATTGAGGAATTGGAATGAGCAGAAAAGCCTGGTTGGATAAAAAACCGGATACGAATCGGGACTGGCTGATCATCATCTGCGCCTGCATCCTGTTTTACATGGTGCTGGGCGCGCTGGACAGCATCGCCGCAGGGGCCGGCAAGGTGCTTGCCATTTTGTCGCCCTTTGCGGGCGGCGTGGTGCTGGCCTATGTGCTGGACCCCTTTGTGCGGTGGATGACCAAGACCGTGCTGAAAAACAACGCCGGCCTGCGCTGGGCGGCCATTTTGTGCGCCTATGCGGTGTTCCTTCTGCTGCTGGTGCTGCTGGTCTGGCTGGTGCTGCCCCAGGTGGCGGCCAGCATGGTCACGCTGTTCACCAGCCTGCCCGGCTATATCGAAAATGTGCAGAACCTGCTGCGGGAGATCCAGAACAGCTGGGGCATTGATCTGCAGGGCTTTGTGGAGATGCTGGACAATTACGAGCAGCTGATGAACAACCTTTACACCATGGCGGTGGACGCTTCGCCGCAGATCGTTGGTTATCTGCAGGCGGTGGCTTCCAACGTGGTGTCGGTGTTCACGGCGGTGGCCAGCAGCATCTATATGCTTTCCGGCAAGGACAAGCTGCTGCGCCAGCTGCGCACGGCGGTGCATGCGGCGCTGCCCCGCGGCATGGCCGAGGGCCTGCTGCGGATCTGCCGCACCGCCAACGAGAACATCACCGGCTTTTACGTGGGCAAGGTAATGGACTCCGCCGTGGTGGGCGTGGTGCTGTTTATCGTCATGTCGATCCTGGGCATCGACTTTGCGCCGGTGATCGCGGTGCTGATGGGCGTGTGCAACATCATCCCCATCTTCGGTCCCTTTATCGGCGCGGTGCCCAGCGTGATCATCCTGCTGTTCGTCAACCCGCTGCAGGCGCTGGAGTTCGTCATTCTGGTGGTCGTGGTGCAGCAGGTGGACAGCAACGTCATCGCGCCCAAGATCCTGGGCCGGTCGATGGGCATCTCGGCTTTCTGGGTGCTGTTTGCGGTGCTGCTGGGCGCCAACCTGTTCGGCGTGGTGGGCATGGTGATGGGCGTGCCGGTGTTCGCCACGCTGTACGGCCTGGCGGGCGAGGCTGTCCGCTGGCTGCTGGACCGCCGCGGCATTGACGAGGACGGCGTGCGCATCGTCCGGCCGGAAAGCGCGGCCGAGGCCGCCGTGCATATCCGGGGCGACGAGGATGCGCCCGCGCCGGACCAACCGGCCGGACCCGCGGACAGGCCGTGACCCGTACCCTGCCATTTCAGCATTGTAGAGAAAGGAGCCGCCCGTGCCCCGCACCCTGACCTGCAAACGCTGCGGCCGGCAGCAGCCCTACCGGCCCATGGGGGCAAACTTTATCCTGTTGTGCCCGGCTTGCAGGGCGGTGCTGCATCTGGAGTGTGAGTACGGCTACGGCCCGGTGACGCCCTGCCATATCTATTACCGGGAGCAAACGGTGGGCACCGTCACCGCCGACGCCTCCCGCGTCTACTGGCTGGGCTCCCCGCTGCTGGCTGCGCCGAAACAGCTGGACAGCAAAGGCCTGGCGGCGCTGGAACAGGCCGCCGAACTGGCAGGCGCGCTGGTATGACCGGCGCAAAGGGAACGGCGCCCGGCGTGCGCCTTGCCCCGCTTCCGCTTTGAAAAAATCCGCGAACCGTGGATGCAAAACCGCCCCGCAGGGCTGCAAAACCCTGCGGGGCGGTTTTTGTGTTTTGACTTCCAGCCGCAGCCCTGCCAAGGGCGTGCAGCGCGGCGGGCGTTACTCCAAAAAGCCGTTGACGATCTGCTCCTCGGCCTGCTGTTCGGTCAGGCCCAGGGTCATCAGCTTGATCAGCTGCTCGCCGGCGATCTTGCCGATGGCGGCCTCGTGGATCAGGGTGGCGTCCACGCTGTTGGCGGTCAGCTGGGGGCTGGCCAGCACGCAGGCGTCGTCCATGATGATGGCGTCGCACTCGCTGTGGCCGGTGCACTCGCAGTTGCCGTTGATGCGGCTGATAAACTCCTGCCGGCTGTGGTCGCGGGCCACGCTGCGGCTGACAATGTTGGCCGCGGAGCCGTCGCCGTTCAGGTCCACCACAAAATCGGTCACGGCGTTCTGTACGCCGGTGGTCATGATCTTTTCCTTGACCACCAGGCTGGCCCCGGCGGCCACGGTGCCGCTGGTCTTGCGGATGGTGTCGTCAATGCCGGCGATCTGGGTGGTCTCCATCTCCATCTGGGCACCTTCCTCCAGGTGGACGATGGTGGTGGGGTTCATCACCCGCTTGGTGGCCTCGTCGCCCTCGCCGTAGTGCTTTTCCACATAGCGCAGCCTGGCGTTTCTGCCCAGGTAGAAGGTGTGGATGCCGTCGTGCTGGCTTTCGCCGCCGCCGCAGCCGTGGATGCCGCAGCCGGCAATAATGGTCACGTCGGCGTCCTCGCCGATGTGGAAGTCGTTGTAGACCAGGTCCTTCAGCCCCGCCTTGCTGATGATGACGGGGATGTGGACGCTCTCGTTTTTGGTGCCGGGCTTGATGTAGATGTCGATGCCGGGCTTGTCGGTCTTGGTCACGATGTCGATGTTTGCGGTGGTGTTGCGGCTGTCCAGCTGGCCGTTGGCGCGGATGTTGTAGGCGCCCACCGGCAGGCTGTCCAGTTCGGCAACTTCTTTCAGCAGGTTTTTCTCAATGGCGTCCAGCATCAGGCACGCACCCCCTCTACTTTATCGGCCAGCACGCTGCAGGCGGCCTGGCTGGCGTCGGCGCTGCCCAGCAGGGCGGGCAGGATGTCGGCGCGCGGGCCGACCTTGTCGATGCGGCCGTCCTTGATGACGACGATCTTGTCGGCAATGTTCAAGATCCGCTCCTGATGGCTGATGATCAGGATGCTGCCGCGGGTCTGCTCGTACATCTTTTCAAACACGCGGATCAGGTTCTGGAAGCTCCACAGGTCGATGCCGGCCTCCGGCTCGTCGAACACCGACAGCTTGGTGCCGCGGGCCAGCACCATGGCGATCTCGATGCGCTTGAGCTCGCCGCCGGACAGGCTGTCGTTCAGCTCGCGGTCGATGTAGTCGCGGGCGCACAGGCCAACCTCGCTCAGGTAGCCGCAGGCCTCGGTGACGGAAGCCTGCTTGCCGGCCGCCAGGCTCAGCAGATCTTTGACCTTCAGGCCCTTGAACCGCACCGGCTGCTGGAACGCATAGCTGATGCCGTTGTTGGCGCGGTCGGTGATGCTCATGTCGGTGATGTCCTGCCCGTCCAGCAGGATGCGGCCGGACGTGGGCTTGTAGATGCCGGCGATCACCTTGGCCAGCGTGGACTTGCCGCCGCCGTTGGGGCCGGTCACCGCCACGAACCGCTCGTCCACCGTCAGGCTGATGTCGTGCAGGATCTCTTTGTTGTCATCGGTCTCAAAGCCGATGTGCTGCAATTCTAGCATGGGATCTCCCTCCGAAATGGAAATACGCCGCTTGGGCGATCATCAAATTCTGTATGCATCGGGGCAAGGCGCGCGGCCTGCTCCGATTCACCTTAGTATGCCGCGGGTCCAAACCGGATAAGCAGGCGCCCGCACAGCGCGGGCGGGATGCCACCTTTTTCCTGCGGCAACGACATTATACCACGGCGAAAGGCAAAGCACAAGTATTCATAGCGATTTTGTAGGAAATAAATTTGCCGTTCCTCCCCGCCGGCGCGCAGGGGCGGCGGAGCAGCTGCCCGCCGGGATCGATTGCGGCGCTGCTTTCTTTTGTGCCGGCGCGGCAGGGGCGCGCTGGCCCGCCATCGGCAGGGGCAGGCGAAAAAAGCAAAATCTCTGCTTGACAGTGCTGATTCAGCGTGTTAATATGTTAAACAATCAAAAGCGATGAACGGGAAAAGTACCGTCAAACAGGCCGCCGCACAGAGAGCCCGACAGCTGCTGCAAGCCGGGCCCCGGCCTTGACGGGAAAGAACACCCGCCAGCTGCAAACGGAACCCGCGCCGGGCAGGCAACTGCCGGGTACGGCAGTATGGGCGCCGCAGGCCGTGCGTTACAGCGGCAGCGTTTCAATGGGGAACGTGAATGAAGGGGATCGTGCGCCCTCCTGCGCGCGATAATTTAGGTGGCACCGCGGATCAACAGACAGCGATTCGTCCTAAACAGTCGTTGGGACGAGTGGGCTGTCTGTTTTGCTGTATCCGCTCCTCCCGCAAACCGATGGCCGGGCAAAGCCCGGCGTACTGTAAGGGAGCGTGTGCCAAATGTGTTGTGTGATGGGCTATGCCGGACATGATCTGTCCAAAGAAAAGTTTACCGAGTATCTGCTGCGGGCGGCGTCCCGCGGCCCCGACGACCACCGGGTGGCCGAGACCGAGTTCGGCCTGATCGGCTTTGGCCGGCTGGCCATCATGGGCCTGACGCCGGAGGGGATGCAGCCCTTTTTCCGCGGCGGCGACTGCGTTGCCTGCAACGGCGAGCTGTACGGCTTCCGTCCGGTGAAGGCGCAGCTGGAGGCGGAAGGCTACGCCTTCCAGTCCGACTCCGACTGCGAGATCATCCTGCCGCTGTACTACAAGTACGGGCTGGAGATGTTCAAGCACCTGGACGCCGAGTTTGCCATGATCCTGTACGACAGCCGCCGCAAGCAGCTGATCGCCGCCCGCGACCCCATCGGCATCCGGCCGCTGTTCTACGGGTACAGCGCGTCGGGGGCCATCGCCTTCGCGTCGGAGGCCAAAAACCTGGTGGGGCTGGTCAAGAAAGTATACCCGTTCCCCATCGGCAGCTATTACTGCAACGGCCAGTTCGTGCGCTACTGCGACATTGCCGATGTGCCCGCCTGCCGCCACGACGATATGGCCGCCATCCTGGCAAACATCCGCGAAAAACTGGTGGCCGGCGTGGACAAGCGGCTGGACGCCGATGCGCCGCTGGGCTTTCTGCTCTCCGGCGGGCTGGATTCCAGCCTGGTCTGCGCCATTGCGGCGCGGCAGCTGAAAAAGCCCATCCGCACCTTTGCCATCGGTATGGACGTGGACGCCATCGACCTGAAATACGCCCGCCAGGCTGCCGACTATCTCCACGCCGACCACACCGAGGTCATCATCGACCGGGACGCCGTGATCCGGGCTTTGCCCGACGTGGTGGCCATGCTGGGCACCTGGGACATCACCACCATCCGCGCGTCGGTCGGCATGTACCTGGTCTGCAAGTACATCCACGAGCATACCGACATCCGGGTGCTGCTGACCGGCGAGATCTCGGACGAGCTGTTCGGCTACAAGTACACCGACTTCGCCCCCGGTGCGGCGGCCTTCCAGGCCGAGAGCCAGAAGCGGGTGCGGGAACTGTATATGTATGATGTGCTGCGCGCCGACCGGTCCATCAGCGTCAACAGCCTGGAGGCCCGCGTGCCCTTCGGCGACCTGGACTTTGTGCGCTATGTCATGTCCATCGACCCGGCGCGCAAGCTCAACACCTACGGCAAGGGCAAGTACCTGCTGCGCAAGGCCTTTGAGGGCGACTGGCTGCCCGAAAGCATCCTCTGGCGCGAGAAGGCCGCCTTCTCCGACGCGGTGGGCCACTCGATGGTGGACGACTTGAAAGAGTACGCCGAGACCTGCTACACCGACGCCGAGTTTGCCGAGAAGGCCGGCCAGTACACCCACGGCCGTCCCTTCACCAAGGAGAGCCTGCTCTACCGCGAGCTGTTCGAGCGGTATTACCCCGGCCAGGGCGACATGATCGTGGATTTCTGGATGCCCAACCGCGCCTGGCCCGGCTGCGATGTGGACGATCCCTCCGCCCGCGTGCTGAAAAACTACGGTGCGTCGGGGGAATAACACAGGCCGCCCGCCGGCCTGAAAGGAGCCAGCATATGAACATCCGCCCTGCGACCCCCGCCGACCTGCCGGCGTTGATGGAAATCTTCGCCCGTGCCCGCCGCTTTATGGCGGAGCATGGCAACCCCGGCCAGTGGCCGGACAGCTATCCCGACGGGGCGCTGATGCGCGGCCAGATCGAAAGCGGCGTCTGCTATGTCTGCGAGGTGGACGGGGAGATACAGGGCACCTTCTGCCTGATCTTTGGCGACGACCCCACCTACGAAGTGATTCTGGACGGCGCCTGGCCGGATGACGCGCCCTATGCCACCATCCACCGGCTGGCCTCGGCGGGCAGACGGCCGGGGGTGGGGCGGTTCTGCATCGACTGGTGCGGCCGGCAGGCCGGCACCCTGCGGGTCGACACCCATGCCGACAACCACGTGATGCAGCATCTGCTGGAAAGCACCGGGTTTGTCCACTGCGGCACCATCTACACCGACGACGGCACCCCGCGCATGGCATACTGGCGGGGCGGCGCGCAGTGACAGATACAAAAAACAGCCGGCGGGCTGCCCCAAAAAAGGGGATGGCCCGCCGGCTTTGCGCTTTGCGGCGCGGCGGCACATGTGTACTAAAGTGTGTGCTCCAAACAAAACAACGCCGGAACACGACGTTCCGGCGCTGTTTTGTTTGGAGCGGGTGAAGGGAGTCGAACCCTCGTCCTCAGCTTGGAAGGCTGATGTACTGGCCGTTGTACGACACCCGCATACGGTATTGCTTATTATACCCGTACCATCAGCCGTTTGTCAAGCCTTCCGCCGGGGAAAGCCGCCCCCACCGGCAGGGCCGGGCGGGGCATGCTGCCCGGCATTTTCCGCCGCCGGCCCCACCGTACAACAAAATCCGCGCCCGGCGCCCGGTATACTGGTATCAAACCGGTGTGCGGGGCGCCGCTTTTTTCGGGCGGGCCGGCCCGGCCGGCACGAATCGAGGTGGGACAGGCCTTATGGCAAAAGTCTGGTTTATTCCGGCGGACGGCACGCTGGCGGCCTACCTGTCAGGCGAGATCGACCACCACGCGGCCCAGTCGCTGCGGCGGGAGATCGACGCCCAGGTGGATGCGCACATGCCCGACCTTCTGGCGCTGGATTTCAGCGGCGTTACTTTTATGGATTCCTCCGGCGTGGGGCTGATCCTGGGCCGCGGGCGGTACATTGCGTCGCTGGGCGGCCGGCTGACCGTGCAGAATCCTCCGGCCCAGATCCGCAAAATGCTGGACCTGGCCAGAATACAGTATGTTTGACGGGGGCGCGCCATGAAACTGCTCAATCAGGTAAAAATCAGCTTTTACAGCCGCAGCGTCAACGAGGGGTTCGCCCGCGCGGCACTGGCGGCGTTCCTGGTACAGGCCGACCCCACGGTGCCCCAGCTGGCCGATGTCAAAACCGCCGTCTCGGAGGCGGTCACCAACTGCATCGTTCACGCATACCCCGGCGCCATCGGGCAGATCACCATGCGGGCGGCCCTGTACGAGGGCGGCGTGGTGCGCATTACCATTGCGGACAAGGGGGTGGGCATCGCCGACGTGGCCCGCGCCATGGAGCCGCTGTACACCACCGGAGACCCGGAAGAACGCGCCGGCCTGGGCTTTGCGGTCATGCAGAGCTTTATGGATAAGGTCCGAGTGACCTCAACGCCCGGCCGCGGCACCCGCGTCACCATGACCAAACGGCTGGACACCCCGCCGGCGCTGCCGGCTGCCCGCGGCTGATTCCTTTCTTACATAGGCGGTGCGCCGCGCCGCCGAACGCGGCTCCTGCCGGGCAAAAACCGGCCGGCCGCAGATACAGGGAGGAAACTGCCATGTCCGCACAGTTTGCCGGCGCCCCTGCCGCCGACGAGGCCCGCGCCCGGCGGGGCGAATTTATCCAGAACAATCTCGGCCTGGTGCATTGCTGCGCCGGGCGGTTCCGCGGCCGGGGCATCGAGTACGAGGACCTTTATGCCGCCGGCTGTCTGGGCCTGGTCAAAGCCTGCGACGGGTTCGACCCCTCCCGCGGGTTGTGCTTTTCCACCTACGCGGTGCCGGTCATTTTGGGCGAGATCAAAAAGCTGTTCCGGGACGGCGGCACCGTCAAGGTCAGCCGTACCCTGAAAGAGCTGGGGCTGAAGATCAACGCCGAGCGGGAACGCTGTCTCAAGCGCACCGGCACCGAACCCGGCGTCACCCAGCTGGCCGAGACATTAGGCACCACGCCGGAGCAGATCGCCCTGGCCATCCGGGCGTCGCTGCCGGCCCTGTCGCTGACGCCCGCCGATGATGAGGACGGCACCCGCGAGTGGGATATCCCGGTGGACTCGCCGGAGGAGGCGCTTTCGGAACGCATCAGCCTGAATGAAGTCCTGGCCCGACTGGCCCCCGCCGACCGGCTGCTGATCCGGCTGCGCTTTTTTGCCGGCAAGACCCAGAGCGAGACGGCGAAAGTGCTCAAAACCACCCAGGTGCAGATCTCCCGCCGCGAGCGCAAGATCCTGAAATGGATGCGCGAGGAGCTGACCGGGGAGTGAGCGCCCCTGCCGCCTCCTATTATCTATTATATATAGTAAAAAGAAATATAGGCAGAGGCGGAGCCGGCAGGGGAGGGGTGTGGAAAAGCTGCAATTTCCGGGGAAAAGGCGGCCCGCAAAGCCGGGGCGCGGCCTGGCATTACACACTGTAAAACCCGGCGGGAATGCCGAAATTACGGCCTGTATAAACGGCTGGTAAAACAACTGTCAA
>DSLFR04102__coassemble_660_pt1 | contig 27976 bp, 25 predicted proteins | sample DSLFR04102__metabat2_low_PE_018 | metagenome-assembled genome bin DSLFR04102 | reverse complement strand
ATCAGGTAAAACCCGGCGAAGCCGATCAAAAACGGCAGCGCCAGCAGATACCCGGCCAGGGCGTTTCGGGTTTTTAATTTCATGGTGATCACTCCGAAAGGTAGAGGTTCATTTGGCGTTCGGCGTCCTCGACAGCATCGTCGTAGGCAGCCTCGCCGGAAAGAAAGCCGCACATCCGCATATTTCTCATAAAGTTGGTCTCAGCGCAGCTAAAATAAGCGCCGGTGATCTGCCGGGTATAGTCCATCAGCTCGTCAAAATCTTCCGGATGGACGTCTGCATTTTCAAATCCGTAGTCGCGGCCCGCAGACGGTATCAACGGTGTGGTTCGGTTATACACAGTCTCCTGGAAGTTGGCTTCGTTGGCAGAATCCAGTACGGAATAATAGAGCCACCGGTAGCCAAGGGTTTCGAGGTGGTATTCCTCACTGAGGAGGTACTTGATAAAATCGTAGACATTTTGCAGATTGGGGCTGTTATTGCGCACCGCCACCGCCCAAGTGATTTCAGCCTGGATACCGCCATCCACGTCACGGATCGGCATCATGACCATATCGTCAAAGGTGTTGATGACTTCCGGCCCGGTATAAAAGCCATTCACTGGAGGGAAGGGGCAGCTCCACAGGACTTTGCCGTCCCGGATGTCGGCGGCGCCGTTGATCCCGTCGTCGAGGATGGGGAGATCCAGCCCGCTCAGGTTGTTGTAAATTTCCGCGCCCCGTTTCAGTTCCGGGGACGAAAGGTCTGCTTTTTGCCGGTCATAATCCACATAGGAAATCCCTGCATAATGGGCAAAATCGTAAAAGGTGAATTTGGTCCGGAACACATCCCGCGTCTGGCTGGGATCCGCCTGCATAGCTTCGATCTCATCCAGCAGACCGCTGAAGGTATCACAGTTTTCTATAGAGAACCCGGTCTCGTCCAGCGCCGTCTGGGAGGTATACAGCATCGGAAAGTTGTATTCCAGCGGAATGACCAGCCGATGCCCGTCCCAGACGCCGGCGTCCATCACAGCCTGGTTGTAGCCCGACCAGTCAAAGTTGTCTGCCTCGAAATAGGGTTCCAAATCGGCAAAAACGCCGCGGCGGACCATTTTTTCGATGTCCATGTTGCCGACATCAAAGAAAATCAGATCGGGGCCACTTCCCGCCATCACCTCAGTAAGCATCTGCTGGGTCGCCTCTTCATCACTTTCGGCGGAGCCGTCGGCGAAATACTTTTCCGCCGTGACAGGGTGATCCGGGTGCTGCAGGTTGTACTGGTTTACCGCGGCGTCGAGATACAGCTCTGTCATGTCATAATCGGTATACCAAATATTCAGCCCTTCGTTTGTCTGCTCCACCGGCGGGGGCACCTCGATCGGCACGGGTTCGGCGCTGGCGGCGTCTGTGTTGGCGCCGGTGCCCTGCGCGCAGGCGGTCAGGGCAAACAGGCAGGCCAGTGGCAGGCAAAGCAGTTTGCGGCGGAATGGTTTCATGGCGTTGTCCTCCTTTTCGGGGAAGCATCATTCTGAAAGGTAAATGTTCAGCTGGCTCTCGGCGGCTTCGGCGGCGTCCTTGTAGGAAATTTCGTCGTCCAGATAGCCCTGCATGAGGTCTATGAACTGCGTTTGGGAAGATGTATAAAAGGCACCGCTGATTTGTTCGATATAGGACATTAATTCGTCAAAATCTTCCTGCGGAAGATCAATGTCTGTAAAGCCATAAGGATTGCCAGGGTTAACGATGCCCATCTCCCGTTCTGTGGTATTGCGTGCGTAATAGTCCTCATTGGTTGCGTTCAGCACGGAAAAGTCTCGCCACCGGGAATCGTTCGTTGCCAGTTGGAAATCTTCGCTCAACAGGAATTTGATAAATTCATAGGCATTTTGCAGGTTGGGACTGTTATTGCGTACAGCCACCGAGAAGGTGATTTTGGCCTGAATACCACCTTGCCTATCACGGATAGGCATCATCACCAATTCGTCGAAGGTGTTGATTGCCCCTGGCCCCATTAGGAAACCATCCGGTGCGTACAAGGGGCTAATCCATAACGCAGAACCGTCCCGAATGTCGGCCGCGCCAGACATTGAATCCTGATCGGTGGCAAGGTCGGTCAGCTTTTTGTAGATATTGGCGCCCCGTTCGAGTTCTGAGAAGGAGAGGTCAGCCTTTTGTGTGTTGTAATCCACATAGGGAATCCCTGCATACTGGGCAAAATCTTTGAAAGCCATAATAGTGCGGAACAATCTTCTTGTTTGCGAGGAATCGTTTTGCACCTTTTCAGCTTCCGTCAAAAATCCGTCGAAAGTATCACAGTTTTCCACCGAAAAGCCAGTATCCTCCAGGGCAGTTTGGGATGTATATAGCATAGGAATTTTGTATTCCAGCGGGATGACCAACCGGTGCCCGTCCCACACACCGGCGTCCATGACGGTTTGGTTATAACCTGACCAATCAAAGTTGTCCGCTTCAAAATAGGGTTCGAGATCGGCGAAAACTCCGCGCCGGGCCATTTTTTCAATATCCATCGTATCGTCTACAAAGAAAATCAAATCCGGCCCTTCGCCTGCCATGACCTCGGCGAGCATTTGTTGGGTTTGCTCATCATTGACCGTATCGGAACTGTCGGTAAAAACTTTCTCGGCAGTGACAGGACTGTCGGGGTGTTCCCGGTTGTATTGGCCTACCGCCATATCAAGGATCGTGGCCCGAATGGAAACGGCGTCCGTGTAGAAGATCGACAGCCCCTCGTTCGTCTGCTCCACCGGCGGCGGGACCTCGATCGGCACGGGTTCGGCGCTGGCGGCGTCAGTGTTGGCGCCGGTGCCCCGCGCGCAGGCCGTCAGGGCAAGCAGGCAGGCCAGCGGCAGGCAGAACAGTTTGCGGTAAGAGACTTTCATGATGCTCTCCTTTGCACAATTTTCTTTCACAAAGAACGACTAACTTTATCACAATGATACAACACTCCGGTGGGGCACAGATGAAGCGCCGGTGTTTTTTGGGTGGAGCCGCGCAAAAGGGCGCAAAAAGAAGGGGGCTTTCGGTGCCGAAAGCCCCCTCTTGTCCGGGTTGGGATGGATCGCCTCTATTCCTGTAAAAATGCCGTGAACAGCACGCCGGTTTCGGTGTTGGATATGGCGCAGCGGATGCCGTGGTGGTTCAAAATGGTTTTTGTAATGTACAGCCCCAGCCCGCTGCCGCCGCTGTTCCGGCTGCGGGATTTGTCCACCCGGTAAAACGGGGTAAAGATGCGCGCCAGATCCTCCTCGGCGATGTGGACGCCGCTGTTTTCCACGGAAAACAGCCCCTCCGTTTGGGTCACGGTGATCACCGCGCCCGGCGGCGAGTAGGCCACGGCGTTGCCGATCACATTGGTGAACACCTTTTCCATCAGCTGCGGGTCCCCCTGCAGACGGACCCCCGGCTGGATGTCCGTGCAAAGCCGGATGCGCTTGTCCTCCATCGGGCCCAGAAATTTCCGGCAGACGCTTTGCAGCATCCCGCTGATGTCCAGGTCGGTGCGCGTCAGGCGGAAATCGCTGCCGCCCATCCGCGCCGCCGCCAAAATCTCCTTCACCAGGGCTTCCATGTCGCCGGTGGTTTTCAGGCAGCGGCGCAGGTAGGTGTCCCGGTCCTTGTACTCGCCCACCTGGTAGAGCATCCCCTCCAGCTGCCCTTTCAGGATGGCGATGGGGGTTTTCAGCTCGTGGGAGACGGCGGTAAAAAACTCGACCCGCTGTTTTTCCTGCTCCCGTTCCCGCTCAATGTCCTGCTGCAGCTGCAGGTTGGCCGCCTGCAGGCCGGTCAACGCCTCGCTCAGCTGCGCCGACATTTCGTTCAGGCTTGCGGCCAGCACGCCGATCTCGTCCCGGCGGCGGGTCTCGCATTTTCCGGTCAGGTCCAGGGCGGCCATCTGTTTGGCCACGCGGCTGATGCCAAGCAGCGGCCTGGAATAGTACCGCGAGCAGACAAACGCCCCGGCGGCCGAGATCAGCAAAACCGCAGCGAAAATCAAGGGCAGAAACGGCAGCAGGATCCGCCAGGACTGGGCCACTGTCACTGCCGGGATATAGGCGTACAGGGTGTGAAGGATCTCGCCCTGATAAAACGAACCGTATTCCTGGATGCTGGGAGGCGACAGGTCCAGCTCAAGGTTGCCGGCCGTGTACAGGGTCCGCCCGTAGGCTATCAGCTGGAGCGCAGCGTCGTGCTTTTGGGTAAACGCCGTCACGCTGTCCAAACTGGCGGTCCAGCCGCGCTCCATCACTGAATTCAATAGGCTGCGGAAATCGTTGTGAAATTCCCCGACCAGATAGCTGTGGTAGGCGGTTGACAGAAAAAACACCACCATGCCGTACACGACCGCACAGCACACCACCAGCAGCGCCAGCATGCTCAAAAAAGTTTTTGCCTGGATGCTTTGGCTAAGTTTCTTTCTCAATTTTGTACCCCGCCCCCCGTATCGTCTCGATGCAGTCCACGCCCAGCTTTTTGCGGATGTTCTTGATGTGGGTGTTCACGATCTTTTCGCTGCCGATATAGCCGTAGCCCCAAACGCTGTCCAGCAGCCGCTCCCTGGAGATCACCCGGCCCTGGTTTTCCAAAAGAAGTTTCAGGATCTCGAACTCCCTGACGGTCAGAAAAACACTTTCCTCCCCCACAAATACGGTCATGCTGTCCGGGTCCAGCGTGATCTCCCGGTAGCGGATGACGCCGCCGGGGGCCGCGCCCGGCTCCGCGCGGCGCAGCACCGCCTCGATATGCTTGAGCACCACCGGCATGGAAAACGGCTTGGTGATGTAGTCGTCCGCCAGCGCGTCAAAGCCTTTCAGCTGGCTGGAATCGTCGTCCAGCGCCGTCAGCATGATGATGGGGACGCGGCTTTCCCCGCGCAGGATCTCGCACACGGCAAAGCCGTCGATCTTGGGCAGCATCAGGTCCAAAAGCACCAGGTCGGGCCTGTGCGCGCGGAACTGCCGGATGCCCTCCAGCCCGTCCGAGGCCAAAGCCACCGTGTAGCCGGCGTCCTCCAAAAACGCCCGGATGACATTTTGAATGGCTGTTTCGTCCTCAATGACCAAAATCATTTTTGCCATTTCCTGCACCTCCCAAAAACAGTGTACCACACAAAGGTGTAGTTTGGGTGGAGAAGTTTTGCGGCGCGGCCCGCTGCCCGCGGAAACCTGCCGCCGCTTTCACCGGGGCCTCGCTGCCCCGGCGCCGACGAGACCCGGAACTTTGACTGGTACTCCAAGACTGCCGATGGCGCGGCTGCCCCATCTTTGACGCCAACGGCATCGGCATTGTGCTGCCGCCGGCGGGTTTCAGATTTGTTTATCCCCGGTTTGACTGCGTTTTAACACCCTGCGGTACCATGGCACCATGCACCGGCGGCAGGCGGGATGCTTTTTGCCCTGCATGGTTGCGCAGCCCGGCCTGCGGGTGTATGCTGTAAAAAAGAGAAGCGGTATCTGTGGAAGGCATCGGCAGGGCCCGCGGCCTGTATCCGGGCGGACGCGGCCGGTAGGGCCGCCTGCCCGCCGGGCCGGCGTCTGCCGCGGTTTTGGCAGGCAAGGCTGCGGAAAACCCACAGGGGGCGCGGGATGCTGCCGCTTTTGACGCCCGCGCCGGACATCGCTTTTTTGCAGGGAGGCAGAACAGTATGCTTTGGGTCCTGTTTGCGTTTGGGTCCGCATTTTTTGCGGGCATCACGGCGGTGCTGGCCAAGATCGGCATCGAACACATCAACTCCACGCTGGCCACCGCCATCCGCACGGTGGTGGTGCTGATGTTTTCCTGGCTGATGGTGTTTGTGGCAGGCTCGCAGAACGGCATCGGGCAGATCACCGGCACCACGCTGCTGTTCCTGGTGCTGTCGGGGCTTTCCACCGGGGCGTCCTGGCTGTGCTACTTCAAGGCGCTGCAGCTGGGCGACGTGAACAAGGTGGCGCCCATCGACAAATCCAGCACCGTGCTGACGATTTTGCTGGCCTTTGTGTTTTTGGGCGAACCGGTGTCCCTGCCGCAGGTGCTGGGCGTTTTGGGCATCGGCGCCGGCACCCTGTTGATGATCGCCAAAAAGCCCGGCGCCGGCACCGCGCCCCGCAGCGGGGCGTGGCTGGTGTATGCCTTCCTCTCGGCGGTATTCGCCAGCCTGACCTCCATCTTTGGCAAGATCGGCGTCGAGAACGTCGAGTCCAACCTGGGCACCGCCATCCGCACCGTGGTGGTGCTGGTCATGGCCTGGGGGATGGTCTTTGTCACCGGGACGCAGCGGGATATCCCCAAAATCGACCGCAAAAGCTGGCTGTTTTTGTTCCTGTCCGGCATCACCACCGGCCTGTCCTGGCTGTGCTACTACCGGGCCCTGCAGGACGGCCTGGCCAGCGTGGTGGTGCCCATCGATAAACTAAGCATCATGGTGACCATCGTCTTTTCCGGCCTGGTGCTGAAAGAAAAACTCAGCCGCCGCGCCGCCGCCGGCCTGGCGCTGATCCTGGCCGGCACCGGAGCGATGCTGCTGTAAACAAAAAACCGCTGTTCCTGTGCACATCCTGCGCAGGAACAGCGGCTTCTATTTTGCGGCGTTTGCGCCGGGGGCGGCGGGGAAAGCACCTGCTGAAAAATATGCATAGCCCCCGCGCAGCCCGGGCAACGGGCAGCCCTGCGCAAAAAAATGCGGCGGCCAAAGCGTCCCCGTACAGGGAACGCCCGGCCGCCGGCTTTTGGCAAACGGGAAACTTTATCAGCCGATCTGCTCCGCCGCGGCGCGGATGCCCTCGGCAAAGGTGGGGTGGGGGTGGATCAGCCCCGCCAGGTCGGCGGCGGTCAGGCCGTGCTGCACCGCCAGCGCCAGCTCGCCGATCAGGTCGGTGGCGCGGGGCCAGCACAGCTGTGCCCCCAGCAGGCGGCCGGTGTCCGCCCGGCAGACCAGCTTGACAAAACCGGCACCCGCCCCGGCAATGACGCACCGGCCGTTGGCGCCGGACAGCGCCTTGCCGCAGCGCACCGGGATGCCGGCGGCTTTGGCCCCGGCCTCGGTCATGCCCACCGAGGCGATCTCCGGCGTGGTGTAGACGCAGGCGGGCACCAGGCTGGTGTCCACCGGCAAGGGCCTGCCCAAAATGGCGGCCACCGCGTTTTTGCCCTGGGCCTCGGCCAGGTGGGCCAGCTGGATGCTGCCGGCCCTGGCGTCGCCGATGACATACAGGTGGGGCAAGCCGGTGCGGCCGGCCGCATCGGCCGGGATGCCGCCGCGCTCAAGGTCCGGGCGGTAATCCCCGGCAAACAGCCCCTCGGCGGCGGGGCGGCGGCCGGCAGCGATCAGCACGCCCTGGGCACGCACCCCGGCGGCATTGCCCTTTGCATCGGCATACTGCACCAAAAGCCCGCCCTCTGATTGGCTGATCTGCTGCACCGCGGCCTTTGTGGAAACCGCCACGCCCTGCTTTTTCAGGGCGGCGGCCAGCCGCTGGCCCAGCTCCCGGTCCATGGTGGGCAGCAGGCGGTCGGCCAGTTCCAAAATCGTCACCCGGCAGCCGAAGGCACTGTATACGCCGGCCATCTCAACGCCGATGACCCCGCCGCCGACGATGACCAGCGAGGCCAGGGCTTTGCCCACGCCCGCCAGCAGGTCATCGCTGGTGTACACGCCGGGCAGCTCCCGGCCGGGGATGGGCGGCAGCGCGGGGACGGCCCCGGCGGCAGCGATGATGTCGGAGGCTTCATACCGGGTGCCGCCGCACAGCACCACGCCCTCGGCGGCCACCTGCGCGGCGCCCTGCACCACTGTCACCCCGCCGGCCTGCATCAGGTGCCGGACGCCCTGGCGCAGCGTGTCCACCGTGCGGGTTTTGTAGTCCTGGATGGCGGCCCAGTCAAAGGCGGCGCCCCCGGCGCGCAGGCCCAGGGGCTCGGCACCGTTCAGCGCCCGCCAGGTGTCCGCCGCGTGCAGCAGCGCCTTGGTGGGGATGCAGCCCCGGTTCAGGCAGGTGCCGCCCAGCTGGTCCTTCTCAAACAAAACGACCGATAGCCCGGCCTTTGCAGCGGCGTCTGCGGCGGTGTAGCCGCCCGGCCCGCCGCCGATAACGGCAAGATCATACTTCATGCGGAGCCCTCCTTTTGGGCCGGGGCAAACAGCAGCCCGGTCAGGTCAGCGGCGATGGCGCGCAGGCCGGGGCCGGCGTCGCGGGTCAGGGCGGCTTCCACCGCCGCGGGGGCGGCGGCGCAGCCCTCCAGCCGGGCGGGCACCCCGGCCAGATAGTCGGCCTCCAGCCCGTCGGAGGCCAGCGATACCTGCCGCAGCCGCCCTTCGGCCAGGGTGCAGCGCAGCGTCACGCCGCCCCAGCCAAAGCGGGCCCTGTACACCGTTTGCCCGGCGGGCGCACTGCCGCCGTACCGCCAGCCGGGGGCGGTAAACGTCCCCGTCAGCGCATCCACCGCGGCCCCGTCCACAAAGCCGTCCGGCAGCGGCTGCACCGGCAGCCCGTACACCTGCCCGAAGGCGTTGGCCAGGCTTTGCCGCAGCTGCGGGATGGTCAGGCCGGGGCAGTAGCGGGCCAGGTTTACCACCCGTGCCCGCACCGACTGCACCCCCTTGGCCTTCAGCTTGTCGGGGGCGGGCTTCAGGTACAGGCCCAGCCGGTCCAGCGCCACATCGGCCATCAGCGTGCCGTGGTGGCAGCAGGCATCGCCGGAGCGGTAGTAGGCGTGGCCGGAAAATTTCTTCCCCTCGGCGGTCAGGTCGTTGCGGCCGTTTTTCTCGGCGGGCACGCCCAGCGCCCGCACCGCCCGCAAAATCACCTCGGTCTGGCGGGTCACGTCGTAGTCGGTGCGGCGGGCCAGGAAGGTGAAATTCAGGTTGCCCAGGTCGTGGTAGACCGCCCCGCCGCCGGACAGCCGCCGGGCCAGGTGCCCGCCCGCGGCTTCCAGCTCCGGGATGCGGCACTCGTCCGCGGCGCACTGGTTGCGGCCGATGACCACCGTGTTGGCGTTCTGCCACAGGTACAAGATGCACTGGCCCGGCTGCACATGGTCCATCAGATATTTTTCCAGCGCCAGGTTGCGGCAGGGGGCGGTGCAGGTGGTTTCGATCAAAAAAAGTTGTTTCATGGCAGGTTCTCAGCTCTCAAAGGCATACCGCACCACCGGCCTGCGGGCGGCGGTGACCTCGTCCGGGCGGCCGATGGGGGTGTTGTGGGGGGCGGTGTGCAGGATTTCGGGGGCGGTGTGGGCCTCGTCCCAGATCTGCAAAAACAGGTCCGCCGCGGCGTCCAGCGTCTCGCGGCTCTCGGTCTCGGTGGGTTCGGCCATCAGCGCCTCGTGGACGATCAGCGGAAAATACATCGTCGGCGGGTGGATGCCAAAGTCCAAAAGCCGCTTGGCCACGTCCATGGCGGTCACGCCGGTCTCGGCCTTCAGGCGGCTCAGGTCCATGACGAACTCGTGCATACAGCCGGCTTCGCAGCAGGCCATGTCGTAGGTGCCGGCCAGCCTGTGCATCAGGTAGTTGGCGTTCAGCACCGCGTTCTCGGCGGCTTCGGGGATGCCCTGCCTGCCCAGTGCCAGCATGTAGGCCAGCGCCCGCACCACCACGGCAAAGTTGCCGTAAAAGCTGCGCACCCGGCCTAGGCTGTGCTCCGGGGTGAAAAAGCGGTATGCCCCGTCCGCGCACCGCACCCGCGGGGCGGGCAAAAACTGCTCCAAAAACGCCTTGCAGCCCACCGGGCCGCTGCCCGGGCCGCCGCCGCCGTGGGGCGTCGAGAAGGTCTTGTGCAAATTCAGGTGCACGCAGTCAAAGCCCATGTCGCCGGGGCGGGCATGGCCCATAATGGCGTTCAGGTTGGCGCCGTCGTAGTAGCACAGGCCGCCGGCCTCGTGGACGATGCGGGTGATCTCCAAAATGTTCGGGTCAAACAGGCCCAGGGTGTTGGGGTTTGTCAGCATCAGGCCGGCGGTGTCGGGGCCGGCGGCCGCCCGCAGCGCGTCCAGATCCACGCCGCCCCGGGCGTTGGAGGGCACTGCCACCACGGTGAACCCCGCCATGGCGGCCGACGCCGGGTTGGTGCCGTGGGCCGAGTCCGGCACAAGGATCTTGGTGCGGGCGGCGTCCCCGCGGGACTGGTGATACCGGCGGATCAGCAAAAGGCCGGTGTACTCGCCGTGGGCGCCGGCGGCGGGCTGCATGGTCATGCCGGCCATGCCGGTGATCTCGCACAGCAGCTTTTCTGCACGGTACAGCACCTCCAAAGCGCCCTGGGCGGTCCCGGCGGGCTGCAGCGGGTGCAGTTCGGCAAAGCCGGGCAGGGCGGCCAGCGCCTCGTTGACGCGGGGGTTATACTTCATGGTGCAGGAGCCCAGCGGGTAGAACCCGTCGTTGACGCCGTGGGTCTGTTTGGCCAGTTCGGTATAATGGCGGTCCAGGTCCACCTCCGAAAGCTCCGGCAGCCGCGGCGGCGCGGCGCGCAGGGCTTCCGGCGCAAAGTCCGCCGCCGGGGTGTCGCAGGGGGGCAGGTATTCCATGCCCCGGCCGGGGCGGGAACGCTCAAACAGCAGTTTCATCTTGCAGCACCTCCCGGATGGCAGCGATCAACGCATCGATCTGCGGTTTGCGGTTGAGCTCGGTGCAGCACCAGAGGATGCCGCCCTCCACCGGCAGGCCGGGCAGGATGCCCCGGGCCTCCAGCTTTTTGCACAGCAGCTCCGGGTCCACCGGACAGCCGGTGAGAAACTCGTGGAAGAAGGGCTTGCCGGTTTTCAGGCCAAAGCCCGGCAGTTTGCCAAGCTCCGCCGCCAGGTAGTGGGCGTGGCTGGCGCAGCTCTCGGCGGCACGGCGCAGCCCGCCGGGGCCCATGGCCGCCAGGTAGACCGAGGCGATCATGGCGCACAGCGCCTCGTTGGAGCAGATGTTGGAGGACGCCTTCTCCCGCCGGATGTGCTGCTCCCGCGCCTGCAGCGTCAGCACAAAGCAGCGGCTGCCGCGGCTGTCGGTGGTCTGGCCCACAATGCGGCCGGGCAGCTTGCGCATCAGCGGCTGTTTGCAGGCCATAAAGCCCAGGTAGGGCCCGCCAAAGCTCATGGGCAGGCCCAGGGGCTGGCCTTCGCCCACCGCAATGTCGGCGCCGTACTCGCCCGGCGTTTTCAGCAGCCCCAGGCTGATGGGGTTGACGGACAGGATGGCCCTGGCCCCGGCGGCGTGGGCGGCGTCCACAATGGGCTGCACATCCTCCAGCACGCCGTAATAGTTGGGGCTTTGCACAAAAACGCAGGCGGGGCCGGCTTTCAGCAGCTCCTCCAGCGCGGCGGGGTCCACCGCATAGTCTTTGGCAGGCAGCAGGGCAAAGGGCACGCCGCGGCTCTCGCAGTAGGTGCGCATCACCTCCAGCACCTGGGGGGCGGCGGTGGCGGCGGCCAGCACGCCGGTGTGCCTGCGCTCCTGGCACATGAACACCGCCTCGGCCGCCGCGGTGGCACCGTCGTAGACCGAGGCGTTGGCCGCGTCCATGCCGGTCAGCTCGCAGATCTGGGTCTGGTACTCAAAAATCGATTGCAGCACGCCCTGGCTGATCTCGGCCTGGTAGGGGGTGTAGGCGGTCACAAAGGACTCGCTGCCGGTGATGGCTTTGACCACCGCGGGGATATAGTGTTTGTAGGCCCCGGCGCCCCGGAACACGCTGCCAAACACCGTGTTTTTGCCCGCCATGGCGCCGATCTCTTCGGCTGCCTCCAGCTCGCTTTTGCCGGCGGGCAGGTCCAGCGTTGTTACCCGCGCGGCGGGCGGCACGGCGCGGTACAGGTCCGCCATGCTGTGCAGGCCAAGCGTTTCCAGCATGGCCCGGCGCTCCGCCGGCGTGGAAGGTACATAGCTTGCCATTTTCCTCACTCCTTGGCTGTTTCGCAGAGGGCGGCGTATTCTTCGGCGGAAAGCAGCTCCTCGGTGCCGGTCACGCCGGTGATCTTGGCGATCCAGGCATCGTAGGGGGCCTGGTTGATCTGCTGGGGATCGTCCGGCAGCTCCTCGTTCACCTCGGCCACCGTGCCGGTGACGGGGCTGAACACGTCGGACACCGCCTTGACCGATTCCACGTCGGCCAGCGCCCCGCCGGCCACGGCCTCGTCGCCCTCGGCGGGCAGGTTGATGAACACGATGTCTCCCAGCTCCTTCTGGGCGTAGTCGGTCAGGCCGACGGTATAGACGCCGTCCTCCTCCTTGACCCACTCGTGAGATTTGGTGTACTTGAGTTCCGCGGGGATGTTCATAATTGTTTCCTCCTGGTATAAAATTATAAAGTTATACAAATTGGCGTAACCAAAAATTGCTGTACGGAAATTTTAGCCCGGCGCAGGCGGTCACGCCCGCTTGTAAAAGGGCAGGGGAACGATCTCGGCGGCCACGCGGCGGCCGCGCACATCCACCTCCACCGCGGTGCCGGGGGCGGCATGGCCCGCGTCCACCAGCGCCATGGCGATGGCCTGTTTGAGGTAGGGCGCAAAGGTGCCGGAGGTGGTTTGGCCGATCTTCGCCCCATCGCAGTAGACTTCCTGCGCCTCCCGCAGGATGCCCCGGCCGGTGGCTTTCAGGCCCACCCGCACCCGTCCCGGCGCGCCGGCGGCCAGCAGGGCCTCCCGCCCGATGAACTCCGGCTTTTGCAGCTTGACGGCAAAGTCCAGCCCGGCTTCCAGCGGGGTGACGGTCTCGTCCATCTCGTGGCCGTACAGCGGCATGGCGGCCTCCAGGCGCAGGGTGTCCCGCGCGCCCAGGCCGCAGGGGATCAGCCCGTGTTCGGCGCCGGCGTCCCGCAGCAGGTTCCACAGCTTGGGGGCGTCGTCCGCGGCGGTGTACAGCTCGTAGCCAAACTCGCCGGTGTAGCCGGTGCGGCTGACCATGCAGGGGACGCCGCCAATCAGCAGTTCCCGCACGGCGGTATAGTATTTCTGCGGCAGCAGGGCGGGGTCGATCAGGTGGGCCAGAATCTCTTTGGCGTTGGGGCCCTGCAGCGCCAGCTGGGCCACCCGGTCCGAGATGTCCTCCATCTCGGTGTCCGGCAGCAGGTTGGCGGACATGTGGGCGCAGTCCTTATCCCGGTTGGCGGCGTTGACCACGGCCAGAAAGCAGTCGTCGGCAAACTTGTAGATGACCAGGTCGTCCACCGTGCCGCCGTCCGGCAGGCACATGGCAGTGTAGCGCACCCGGCCGGCCTGCATATTGGTAAAGTCGTTGGTCAGCAGGTGGTTGAGGGTGGCCAGGGCGCCCGCGCCCCGAAAGACGAACTCTCCCATGTGGGAGACGTCGAACAGCCCGCAGGCGGTGCGCACGGCCATATGTTCGGCAATGACGCCGGCGGGGTACTGCACCGGCAGCAGATACCCGGCAAAGGGGACCATCTTGCCGCCCTCGTCCAGGTGGATGGGGTACAGCGGCGTTTTCTTTTCCATGGGGATCATCCTTTCTGTGCTGTGGAAGCTTGCGGGGGCGGCCATGGGGCGGGCCGCAAAAAAACAGAGGCACAGCAGGCGGCGTTCTGCCTGCTGTGCCTCTGTACGGGATACCTGAGAGATTCCCCGCCTTTTGCGGCGGGTTGCCCCATCGGTGTCCCCATTGACTTTCCAGAGTTCCGTCCGGGCCCGGTCCTTTTGCCTGAGAGTTTCTGCATCCCCTTCGGCGCCGCCTGCGGCGGTCTCTCCCGCGGTCCATCCTACGGATTGCACAAAGCCGGATCGCGGGCTGCGGCAAAAGAAAATAAAGTGGAGCTTGCTTTCTCTTGCACAGGCTGCCTGCCCGGCTTTGTTTTCTTCATTCTACACCGCTTTTGGCAAAATGCAAGCCTGGCGGCAAAATGCAAACGGATGAAAAGCGACCCCGCGCTGCGGCCGGCAGAAAAAGTGCGGACATCCGGCGCTTATATTAATAATATTAAGCAAATACAGAGAAATATCGAAATAAAATAAAGAAACAACCCCGAAATGCGGCGCTTTGCTTTATCCTGCGCTGTTGTGTTTCTGCACAAAAATGGCGGAGCAGGCCGGCGGCAAAACCTTGCAGATGAGACAAAGATCGCCGCAGGGCGCAAAAAATGCTTGCATCGGCTTTGGGGCGGTGCTATAATGCAGCTATCATCCAAACCGGATGCAAACAACGGGACAACGGGGTCGCGGTGCCAAACGGCACGCGGCCCCTTTTTCGTTGCAGTATCCCCCCATATGCAAGCTACACAAAGGCGTGCAGACCTGGCAAACAGGCGCTGCGCGCCTTTTTCCTTTTTTCTTGCAAGCGGGATGATGTCCGTGTCCGCCACCTGATGAAAGCGAGTGATTTGAAAAGAGGGAACCACATGAAAAAGAAAAACAAAGTTCTTGCCGCGGCGCTGGCCGGCGCCATGAGCATCAGCCTGCTGGCCGGATGCAGTTCCTCGGCCCAGCAGGGCGGGACCTCGTCGGCCGCATCGGACTCTTCCGCGGCGGAGGAGAGCAGCTCCACCACGGCACAGAGCAGCACGGCGGCTTCCGGCGAGGAGGACAACGTCATCCGCATCGGGGCCATCGGGCCGATGACCGGCGGCTCCGCCATTTACGGCGAGGGCGCGCAGAACGCCATTGAGATGGCGGTGGAGGAGATCAACGCCGATGACAGCAGCCCCTACACCATCGAGATCGTCAACGGCGGCGAGATCGCCGACGACGCCCAGGACGCCCGCCAGGCCATGAACGCCTACAACCTGGTCATGGCGGATAACCCCGAAGCGTTGGTCGGCAGCTTTTTCTCCACCGTCACGCTGCCCATTGCCGAGCAGGCTGCCGTGGACAATATGCTGCTGGTGGCCACCGGCGCCACCAACGTGGATGTGACGGCGGATAAGCCGACGGTATTCCGCGACTGCTTTATCGACCCCTACCAGGGCCGCATGGCCGCGCTGTTTGTGCAGAGCGAGGGCTACAGCCAGGTGGCGGTCATCTACGCCAACGACGACGACTACTCCAACGGCCTGAAGGACGCTTTCATTGAAAACTGCGAGGCCCTGGGCATCGAGGTCGTCTACGAGGGCCAGTGCACCACCACCGATACCGACTACACCAGCCAGCTGTCCCAGGTGGTCGCCTCCGGCGCCGAGTTCCTCTATTACCCCTGCTTCCAGGATACCGTTCCGCTGCTGGTCAGCCAGGCCCGCTCCGCCGGCTTTACCGGCGCCATCATGGGCGGCGACGGCTGGGACAGCTCGGACACCACCGGCCTGGAATCCCAGTTTGAAAACTGCTACTTTACCAACCACTATTCCAGCGAGGATACCTCTGAGGCGGTCCAGAACTTTGTCACCAAATATACCGAGACCTACGGCACCGAGAGCCTGAACGCCTGCGCTTCGCTGTACTATGACGCCATCTATATGATCTACCAGGCGGCCCAGAACGGCGGCGGCACCGACACCGCCAGCCTGGTGGAAGGCATGACCGGCATGACCTTTACCGGCGTGGGCGGCACCTTTACGCTGGACGAGAACGGCGACCCCGAAAAGCAGATCGTTTTCAACACCTTTGTGGACGGCGAGGTCCAGTGGTTCGAGACCCTTGGCCCGGACGGCGAGGTCGTCGCCAGCCGCGAGAGCTGACCCGCAGCCGGGCGCCCTGCCGGGGGCCGACGATCCCCGGCACAGTTCCCCCAAAACTTCTCCCATAGCAAGCAGCTTCTCCCAAAACGGCGGCATGTGGCCGGCAACCGCCCGCCCCATGCCGCCGTACCTGTTTGGAAAATGCGGTCTGCCCTGCCGCACAGGCCCCCGCAAGCCGCTGCGCGGCAGGGAAGGCGGCACTTCCCGGCAGCACCGCAAAACCGAGACCCGAAAGGAGAATGGAGCATGACCTTCTCGCTGTTTTTTCAGTCGCTGATCAACGGGCTGAACCTGGGCGCGACCTATGCGCTGATCGCGCTGGGGTACACCATGGTGTACGGCATCATCCGCATGATCAACTTTGCCCACGGCGACTTTATCATGATCGGCGCCTACACGCTGTTTTACACCGTCCCGCTGATGGTGGACAGTGGCATGCCGGCCTGGCTGGCGGTGGCTGCCGCCATCGTGGTCTGCGCCATTGTGGGCGTGCTGGTGGAGACCTTTGCCTACCGGCCGGTGCGCAAGGCAGGCCCCATGTCGGCTTTGATCACCGCCCTGGCCATGAGCATCTTTCTGCAAAACCTGGCCATGGTGCTGTTCGGCAGCCGGCCGCACAATGTCTCGGCCATCTTTTCGCTGCCGTCGGTCAGCGTGGCGGGGGTCACGGTCTCGCTCAACGTGGTGCTGACCATCGTCATCGGCCTGGCCATCATGCTGGGGCTGCAGCTGTTTGTGCAAAAAACCAAGCTGGGCAAGGCGATGCGCGCCGTGCCCCAGGACCGGGACGCCTCCACCCTGATGGGCATCAACGTCAACCGCATCATCACCGTGACCTTTGCCATCGGCTCGGCGCTGGCGGCGGTGGCGGCGCTGATGTACTGCACCACCTACCCCCGCGTCACCAACGACATGGGCACCACCATGGGCATGAAAGCCTTTATCGCCGCGGTTTTGGGCGGCATCGGCGTTATCCCCGGCGCCATGCTGGGCGGCGTGCTGGTGGGCCTGATCGAGGTGTTTGTCCGCCTGTTTGCCCCCGGCTGGTACGAGGCGGTCACCTACGCCACGCTGATCGTCATCCTGCTGGTCAAGCCCTCCGGCATCCTGGGCCGCAACACCGGCGAGAAAGTGTAAGGGAGGCCTGATCCAAATGACAAAAAAGCGGGCTTTGAGCTATCTTTTGAACCTTGCCGGCGTCGCGGTGCTGTTTGCCGCCCTGACCGCAATGTTTGCCTTCAACGGTTTCGGCGATTCCACCACCTATGTGGAGGGCGTCTGCACCACCGCCTGCTACACCATCATCATGGTGGCGTCGCTCAACCTGGTGGTGGGCTTTATGGGCGAGTTCTCGCTGGGGCACGCCGGCTTTGTGTCGGTGGGGGCCTATGTGGCGGCCATCACCTCCAACGCGCTGGCGGGGCGCGGTCTCTCGGACGCGGCGCTGCTGATCGTGGCGGTGCTGGCGGGCGGGCTGGCGGCCGGCCTGGCCGGCGTGCTGGTGGGCATCCCCGCGCTGCGCCTGCGGGGCGACTACCTGGCCATCGTCACCATGGCCTTTGCCGAGATCATCCGTGTGGTGTTCTGCAACCTGGAGATCACCGGCGGCGGCCGCACCATGAGCGGCATCCTCAAGCTGTCCACCTTTGGCAGCACCTTCTGGATCATGGTGGTCTGCGTCACCATCATGTTCCTGTTCGTGCGCAGCCGGTTCGGCCGCACGGTGCAGGCCATCCGCGAGGACTACATCGCCGCCGAGGCCTCCGGCATCAACGTCACCTTCTACAAGGTCATGACCTTTGCCGTCTCCTCCTTCTTTGCGGGGGTCGGCGGCGGCGTCTACGCCCACTACATGACCGCCATGATCCCCACAAACTTCGATTTCAACTACTCGGCCGAGCTTTTGTCCGAGGTCATCATCGGCGGCACTGGCTCGCTGACCGGCTCCATCATCGGCGCGGCCTTCCTGTCCGCTTTGCCGGAGTTGATGCGGCAGTTCTCCACCTACCGGATGCTGGGCTACTCGGTGGTGCTGGTACTGGTCATGCTGTTCCGTCCCGGCGGCATCTTCGGCCGGTGGGAGTTCTCGCTGACCCGCGCGCTGGAAAAGCTGGCCGGCCGCGGCAAGCCCAAGACCGGCGCGCCAGAGCCGCTGCCGGAAAGCCCGGCGGCGAAACCGGCACCGGAGAAAGGAGCGTGAACACAAATGGCGGAAACAACAGCCAAAACCCCCATTTTGAAAGCGCAGAACCTGGGCATCCAGTTCGGCGGCCTGAAGGCGGTGGACGATTTCAACATCGAGATCGGCCAGTCGGAGCTGGTGGGGCTGATCGGCCCCAACGGCGCGGGCAAGACCACGGTGTTCAACCTGATCACCGGCGTCTACAAGCCCACCGAGGGCTCCTTCTACCTGTGCGGCGAGCGGATGAACGGCAAAAAGACCCACCAGATCGTCCACGCCGGCATTGCCCGCACCTTCCAGAACATCCGCCTGTTCAAAAAGATGACGGTCATCGAAAACGTCAAGGCCGCCATGCAGGAACACCTGACCTACGGCATCCCCCAGGCCATCTTCCGCACCCCCAAATACTGGGCCGAGGAGGCCGCCGCCACCAAACGGGCGAAGGAACTGCTGGAGGTGGTGCACCTGTCCGGCAAGGAGGACCTGGAGGCCGACAACCTGCCCTACGGCCAGCAGCGCCGGCTGGAGATCGCCCGCGCCCTGGCCACCGACATGAAGCTGCTGCTTCTGGACGAGCCGGCCGCCGGCATGAACCCCACCGAGACCGAGGAACTTTTGGAGATCATCGACTACATCCGGGATGCCTTCAAGGTGTCGGTGCTGCTGATCGAGCACGACATGAGCCTGGTGATGAAGATCTGCGAGCGCATCCAGGTGCTGGATTTCGGCACCACCATCGCCGCAGGCACCCCGGCCGAGGTGGCCAACGATCCCCGCGTCATCGAGGCCTACCTGGGCAAACCGAGAAAGGAGGCGGCGAAGGATGCTTGAAGTAAAGGACCTGAAAGTCAGCTACGGCGCCGTGCAGGCGCTGGACGGCGTCTCGCTGACCGTCAGCGACGGCGAGATCGTCTCGCTGATCGGCGCCAACGGCGCGGGCAAGACCACCGCGCTGCGCACCATCACCGGGCTGGAGAAGGCCGCTGCGGGCAGCATCGTCTTTGACGGCCACGACCTGCGCAAGACCGAGCCCAGCAGGATCATTGGCCTGAAGCTGGCCCACGTGCCGGAAGGCCGGCATATCTTCCCCGAAATGACGGTGGAGGAAAACCTGGAGATGGGCGCCTACGCCGACCCCGCCGGCAGGGAGGGGACGATGCAGACCGTCTACGCCCGTTTCCCCCGCCTGAAAGAGCGCCGCCGCCAGCTGGCCGGCACCCTTTCCGGCGGCGAGCAGCAGATGCTTGCCGTGGGCCGCGCGCTGATGGCAAAGCCCAGGATGATTTTGATGGACGAGCCGTCCATGGGCCTGTCGCCCCTGCTGGTGCAGGAGATCTTTGACATCATCCAGGAGGTCAACAAGCAGGGCATCACCATCCTGCTGGTGGAGCAGAACGCCCGGATGGCGCTGTCCATCTCCGACCGGGCCTACGTGCTGGAGACCGGGCACATCACCATCCAGGGCAAAGCCGGCGACCTGCTGAACGACGAGCGGGTCAAAAAAGCCTATTTGGGCCAGTGACCCGCAGCGAAGGAGGAAACGAGATGAGCCAGGAGTATTTTGCCATTGCCATCACCCGCACCTGCGGCAGCGGCGGCGGCAGCTACATCGGCCGCAGGATCGCCGCCGACTACGGCATCGATTTCTACGACCGCAAGCTGCTGCGCCTTGCCAGCGAGGACAGCGGCATCAACGAGGCGCTGTTTGCCCACGCGGACGAGGATACCCGCAGGCGGCTTTTGTACAAGGTGTCCCGCAGCGTCTACGACGGCACCGACATCCCGCCCGAAAGCGGCAACTTCCTGTCCGACCGGGCGCTGTTTTCCCACCAGGCCAAGGTGCTGCGCCGCCTGCTGGACCAGGAAAGCTACGTCTGTGTCGGCCGCGCGGCGGACTTTGTGCTGCGTGACAAGCCGCGGGTGCTTTCGGTGTTTCTGGACGCCCCCTACGAGGACCGCATCCGCCGCGAGATGAGCCGCCAGGGCATTGCCCGCGCCGGGGCCAAGCGGTACATCGACCGGCTGGACAAATACCGCAACGACTACTACAGCTACCACACCGGCAGGCGGTGGAAGGACCTGTCCAACTACGACCTCTGCCTGGACACCGCCGCCCTTGGGCTGGACAACTGCGTTGCCCTGATCGAGGAATACCTGTACCTGCGCTACGGCGTGGAAAGGCCGGGAAAAAGCGAAACCGCTTTATCATGAGGAATGAGAAATTAGGAATGAAGAATTTATGTCGTCCGCGCGGCCGCCCCGCGCTCAACAAAATGCGTTTGGTCTTGCCTGTGCATTTTTGAGGCGGCGAAGCCGCCGGAACACCAAAATTTCTCATGCCGCATTGCGCATTGCTGATTTTTATAAATTTCGGGGAGGGAACACCCATGCTCAAAGAGCTTGCCTACTATGACGGCGTGTACGGCACGCCGGAGGAAGTCAAGGTGCCGTTCAACGACCGCGTCCACTTTTTCGGCGACGGCGTCTACGACGCCACCGTCGGCGCCAACGGCAAGGTTTACTTGCTGCAGGACCATCTGGACCGCTTTTATTCCAGCGCAAAGGCGCTGGACATCCGCATCCCCATGGAAAAAACCGAGCTTGGCAGCCTGCTGACCGGCCTGCTGGCCCGCGTGGAGGGCAGCACCCACTTTGTCTACTGGCAGGTCACCCGCGGCGTCAACGACCGCGACCACACCTACCCGGACGGCATGCCCGGCAAGCTGTGGGTGATGATCCGCCCCAACCGCTTGAACGACCCCGACAAGCCCATCAAGCTGGTCACCCGGCCGGACACCCGCTTTTACCACTGCAACATCAAGACGCTGAACCTGATCCCCAGCGTCATGGCCGCCGAGGAAGCCAAGCGCCTGGGCGTGCAGGAGACGGTGTTCCACCGCGGCGGCATCGTCACCGAGTGCGCCCATTCCAACGTCTCGATCCTGAAAAACGGGGTGTTCTACTCCCACCCCAACGACGAGCTGATCCTGCGGGGCATCGCCAAGACCCATATGATCCAGGCCTGCTACCGGCTGGGCATCACCGTGATGGAAAAGCCCTTCACGCTGGACGAGCTGCGGGACGCCGACGAGATCATCGTCAGCTCCTCCTCCAACTTCTGCCTGCATGCCTGCGAGCTGGACGGCGCCCCGGCCGGCGGCAAAGACCCCGCCACCCTCAAGGCCATCCAGGACGCGGTATTGCAGGAATACTTTGACTATACCGGCAAGACGTCGGTGGTGGATTGAGGGGACAGGGTATGCGGATCGATACACGGGACGAACTGGAAAAATGCAACGTGGGCGAAAACCTGGACGCCCTGATGACGCTGGACCCCCGCGGCTACGGCGTCTGCCGCATCCTGTACGCGGGGGCCAGGACCTACACCGGCGAACCACTGACCATGCACGCGGCCGAAACCCTCTGCCGGGCGGTGCATCCGGGGGATATGGTCTTTATCCTGACCGGCTTTGTGCTGATCCCCCACAAGGTGCCGGAGATGGACGGCACCGTCAGCGCCATGCTGCTGGCGCGGGCGCTGGTGCGGGCTTTCGGGGCAAAACCCGTCATCGTCTGCCCGGCGGACAGCGTGGAGGCCATCCGCCGCTGCGCCGCCGTGGTGGGCCTGCACTGCTACGATGACCTGGAGACCGTCAAGGCCCTGCCCTTGAGCATGGGGGTGGCGGCCTTTACCAAGGACGCCGCCGAAGCCCCCGCCCAGGCCAGGGCCCTGGCCGATGCGTGCAGCCCCGCCGCCGTCATCGCCATCGAGGCGGCGGGCGCCAACGCGCTGGGCGTCTACCACAACTCGGCCGGGCAGGACGTGACCGCCCTGCAGGCCAAGAGCGAGGCGCTGTGGGACCTTTTGCGCCAGCGGGGCGTGGCCAACATCGCCATCGGCGACCTGGGCAACGAGATCGGCATGAACTCGCTCAGCGACCACATCCTGCGCTATGTGCCCTACACCGCCCCCGGCGAGTGCAGCTGCGGCTGCGGGGGCGGCATCCTAAGCGCCGCCGCGGCGGACAACGTCATCACCGCCACCTGCTCCGACTGGGGCTGCTACGGCATGATGGCGGCGCTGGCCTACCTGAAAAGGGACATGGAGATTTTGCACCGCGAGGAGATGGAGTCCGAGGTGATGCGGGTGGCTGCCCGCAACGGCTTTATCGATATGACCGGCTCGCTGCTGCCGGGCATCGACGGCTTCAGCACCCGGATGAACGTGGGCATCGTCAGCCTGATGCGCCAGTGCACCGCCTACGCGGTGCGCCACTCCCACGAGAGCGACCGCTGGTTCGGCCCGGTGCTGGAAAAGGGCTTTTTCAGCGGCAGGTAAAGGCGGCAGGCAGATTTGCAAGACAGGAGGGAAGGGGTATGTCCATCCAAACGGCCCCGGTGGGGGATACCGGCGTGCTGGCCGTGTTTGAGCAGAAGATCGCCGAGGAGATCGGCGCGCAGGTGGCGGCGCTGGACGCGGCCGTCCGCGCGGCCAAGATCCCCGGCGTGGGCGAGACGGTGCCGGCCTTTGCCTCGCTGCTGGTCCGCTATGACCCGCTGGCCACCGACTACGACGCCGTGGCCGGGGCGGTCGACGCGCTGGCACAGCGCCTGCCGCCGCCCAAACCCGACGCCGGCCGGCTGGTGACCATCCCGGTCTGCTACGGCGGAGACTTTGGCCCCGACCTTGCCTTTGTGGCCAAACACGCCGGCCTGACCGAGGCCGAGGTCATCCGCCGCCATACCGGGCGGGACTACCGCATTTACATGCTGGGCTTTCTGCCCGGATTTCCCTATCTGGGCGGGCTGGACCCCGGGCTCTTCACGCCGCGGCTGCAAAACCCCCGCACCGCCATCCCGGCGGGATCGGTGGGCATCGGCGGCGAGCAGACCGGCATCTACCCGGTGGCGTCCCCCGGCGGCTGGCAGCTGATCGGCCGCACGCCGCTGGACCTGTTTGATCCGGAACGGCCGCCCCGGTATGCCGCCGGCGACCGCATCCGCTTTACCGCCATCACGCCGGAACAGTTTGCCAAACTGGCCGAGAAGGAGGGCACCGCATGAGCATTTGCATCCTGGACCCCGGCCCGCTGACCACCGTGCAGGACCTGGGGCGCGCGGGGTTTGCGGCCCAGGGCTGCCGCACCTGCGGCGCGGCGGATGGGTACTCGGCCCGGCTGGCCAACCTGCTGGTGGGCAACGCCCTCGGCGACGCGGTGCTGGAGACCACCCTGCGCGGGCCGGAGCTGCGGTTTGAGATCGCCGCGGTCTTTGCCCTGGCCGGGGCCGAAGCCCCCGCCGCGCTGGACGGCGTCTCGGTGCCGTTTTATGCGCCGCTGTTTGCCCCGGCGGGCAGCGTGCTGAAGATCGCCGCCGCCCGCACCGGCCTGCGCAGCTACCTGGCTGTTTGGGGCGGCATTCCTGTGCCGCAGGTGCGGGGCAGCCGCGCGACCGACCTGGCCTGCCGCCTGGGCGGGTTCCGGGGCCGGGCGCTGCGCAAAGGCGACGTGCTGCCCACCGCCATGCCCGGCGATACTGCCGCCGCCTGGTGGAAAACCATCCGCCGCCGCAGGGCCGACCGCCCCCTGGGGGACGCCGCCGCCCGAAGCGGATGCCGCCTGTGGCGGTGGGAACAGGACATGCAGCTGCCGCTTTTGCGGGCGGTGCCCGGCCCCCAGTGGGACGCTTTTGCCCCGGAAGGGCAGGCGGCCTTTACCCACGGCATCTACCGGCTGACCGCCGACTGCGACCGCATGGCCTGCAAGCTGCAGGGCCCCGCGATCCAAACGGTGCACGGGGCGGATATTCTGTCCGACGGCATTGTGGAAGGCTCGGTGCAGGTGGGGGGCAACGGCCAGCCCATCGTTATGCTGGCCGACCACCAGACCACCGGCGGCTACGCCAAGATCGCCACCGTCATCAGCGCCGACCTGCCTGCCCTGGCCCAGCTGCGCCCCGGGCAGGCGGTGGCCTTTACCCTTACCGACCCCACCCGCGCGGTGGCGGCCGCCCGCGCCCAGGCTGCCTGCCTGCGGCAGGTGGCCGGCCGGCTGAGCCATGAACAAAAAGGAGGTTTTTGGTTTGGAACTTTCCTGTGACCCCGCCGCCCTGACCCCTGCCGCGGCCCGCGCGGCCATCCGCAGGGGCGAGATCACCGGCCCCACCACCGGGTTCTGCGCCGGGTACGCCCAGGGCAACCTGGTGGTGCTGCCGAAAGCCCTGGCCTGGGACTTTCTGCTGTTTTGCCAGCGCAACCCCAAGGCCTGCCCGCTGTTGGAGGTGGCCGACGCCGGCGCGCGCACCTTTGCCCAATTTGCCCCCGGCAGCGACATCGCCGCCGACATCCCCCGCTACCGCGTCTACGAGCACGGCAGGCTGACGGCCGAACCCACCGACGTGACGGCGTATTTTGACGCCCGGCAGGACCTGGTCAGCTTTCTGATCGGGTGCAGCTTTTCGTTTGAATCCGCCCTGCTGGAGGCCGGCATCCCGGTGCGCCAGATCGAGGAGGGCGTCAACGTGCCCATGTACAACACCAGCATCCCCTGCGCCCCGGCGGGCATCTTCCACGGCAGCATGGTGGTCAGCATGCGGCCCATCCCGCACCGTCTGGTGCCCGCCGCGGTGGCCGTCACGGCGGAAATGCCCCGCGTCCACGGCATGCCCATCCAGATCGGCTTCCCGGAGGCCATCGGCATCCCGGACCTGGCCCGCCCCGACTACGGCGACCCGGTCACCATCCGGGAGGGCGAGGTGCCGGTGTTCTGGCCCTGCGGCGTCACGCCCCAGGCCGCGGTCATGGCCTCCAGGCCGTCCTTCTGCATCACCCACGCGCCGGGGCATATGTTTATCACCGATGTGACCAATGCGGCGCTGAAACTGTGATCGGGAAAGGAGCGCGTTATCATGCCATCCATCGACCTGAACTGCGACCTGGGCGAGAGCTTCGGCGCCTACACCATCGGCAACGACGAGGGGGTGCTGCCCTTTATCACCTCGGCCAACATCGCCTGCGGCTACCATGCCGGGGATCCGGCCGTCATGCACCGCAGCGTGGCGCTGTGCAAACGGTACGGCGTGCAGGTGGGGGCACACCCCGGCCTGCCCGACCTGGCGGGGTTTGGCCGGCGGAACATGGCCATCTCGCCGGCGGACGCCGCCGACTGCGTCGCCTACCAGATCGGCGCGCTGAAAGCCTTCTGCGACGAGGTGGGGGTGCCGCTGCACCACGTCAAGCCCCACGGCGCTTTGTACAACATGGCCGCCAGGGACCGCGCCCTGGCCGACGCCATCTGCCGGGCGGTGCAGAAAACAGCGCCGGGCGCCGTTTTGCTGGCGCTTTCGGGCAGCGAGATGGTGGCCGCCGCCAAAGCCATCGGCCTGCCGGTGGCCAGCGAGGTATTTGCCGACCGCGGCTACCGCCCCGACGGCACGCTGGTGCCCCGCGGGCAGCCCGGCGCCATGATCGAGGACGAGGACAAGGCCATCGCCCGCGTGCTGCGCATGGCAAAGGAAGGCTGCGTTGCCGCAAGCGGCGGCGGCACGGTGGCTTTGCAGGCGGACTCGGTCTGCGTCCACGGCGACGGGCCAAAGGCGCTGGCCTTTGTGCAGAAACTCCACGCCGCCCTGCCCGCCAACGGCGTGGCGCTTGCGGCGTTTTGACCGGGCAAGCCATGGGAAAGGGGCGTGCCATCCATGCGCTTTGAAAAGCACTGCTGGGCTGAGATCGACCTGGATGCGCTGGCGGCCAACTACCGCCATATCCGCCGCCATGCAGGCGGGCCGGTCTGCGGCGTCATCAAGGCCGACGGTTACGGCCACGGGGCGCTGGCGGTCGCGGATACCCTCCGCGCCGCGGGCTGCGCGGCCTTTGCGGTCAGCTGTTTGTCCGAGGCCAGGCAGCTGCGGGACCACGGCATTGCCGGGCCCATCCTGATCTTGGGGTACACCGACCCGGCCTTTGCCGACGAGCTGGCGGCGCTGGATATCACCCAGACGCTGTTTTCGGCAGAGTACGGGGCGGCGCTGTCCGCCGCGGCGTCTGCGGCAAACTGCACCGTTGCCTGCCACCTGAAAGCCGACACCGGCATGGGGCGCATCGGCTTTGCGCTGCGCTCCGATTTTGAGGTGTCCATCCGGGAGATGGAGGCCTGCTTTTCGCTGCCCGGCATCCGCGTGGCCGGCATTTTCCAGCACTTTGCGGCGGCGGACAGCACCCGCCCGGAGGATATCGCGTACACCCAAAATCAGCACGCGCTGTTTGTCCGCGCGGTGGACCGGCTGCGCGCCGACGGCTTTGACCCCGGCGTGACCCACTGCGCCAACAGCGCCGCCCAGCTGACCCGCCCCGAATGGCGGTGCGATCTGGTGCGGGCGGGCATCATTTTGTACGGGCTTGCCCCCAGCGGCCAGGTGGGCAGCCCGCTGCTGCGCCCGGTGATGAGCCTGAAAGCGGTGGTGACCCACGTCAAGTGGCTGCAGCCTGGGCAGAGCGTCAGCTACGGCCGCACCTTTACCGCCGGGCAGCCGGTGCGGGCGGCCACCGTCAGCGTGGGCTACGCCGACGGCTACCCGCGGCTGCTGTCCAACCGGGGCGTCATGACCATCCGGGGCAGGGCCGCGCCGGTTTTGGGCCGCGTCTGCATGGACCAGACCATCGTGGATGTGACCGCCGTCCCCGATGTGCGGCCCGGCGACGAGGTGCTGGTGTTCGGCCCCGGCGCGGCCCCCGGCGCCGACACCGCCGACACCGCCGCGGAAAAGGCCGGCACCATAAGCTACGAGATCGTCTGCGGCGTCTCCCGCCGGGTGCCGCGGGTCTGCCTGCAAAACGGGGCGCCGGCCTTCTGGTACGACCTGCTCTGCCAGAAGCGGCGCACCGCCAGGCCCGGCGGATGCGCGCAGCGATAAACAAAAAGCCGGCAGGCAGCCACTGGAACAGGCTGCCTGCCGGCTTGGTGATTTTGTGCGTGCCCTTTGCGGGGCGGAGAAACGGCAGGGAAGGATCAGGCGTCGCCGGATTCGTCCCCGTCGGGGGAAAGCTGGGCGTCGCGGATCTTGCGGATGGCGTCCTCAATGCCAAAGCTCTTGTCCAGACCATTGTAGACGATCAGCAGCGACGGCACCAGCGGCACCCAGAAATTGGTAAACAGAAAAACCGGGGCCGAAAGCGGGAATAACACGATAACGGCCGCCCAGTAGACGAACTGCACCACCGTGGCCCCCAGGCTGGCCGGCAGATAGGCCAAAAACAGGAAAACCGCGTTTTTCAGCAGCGAACCCAGCGGCAGCTCCAGCAGGGCGATCTGGGGCCATATGTAGGTGAAAAAGCCCAGCACCAGCGCCGTGCCCACCAGCATCATCACAATGATGGCCGAGCCGGCCTGCATGGTGTCCAGATGGAAAAACAGGAAGATCTCGCTGCCGAACAGCAGCCCGAAGATGGCCCCCGGCACCAGCGACGCTTTGGCGTTGCGTTTCCAGGCGCGGCGGTAGGTCTGCCACCAAAAGCCCGGCTCGTCCCGCAGGCTGCGCAGGATGGTGTCGGCCAGGGCGGTCAGCTGCGGCCCGGCCAGCGCGCCGCCCACGATGCCGGCGATGATCATCACCAGCAGCCCGTGGCTGAGGACGGCCAGCACCGCCCCCGCAGCAAATGGGATGCAGCTGGCAAAGGCCAGCATGCCGGCCTTGAAAAAGGACCCCATGTCCCGGCCCAGGATCTCGATCAGGCGCAAAAGCCCCCGCTTGCGGGGCGCGTCGGGCGCAACGCCCGGCCCCGGCTTGTTATAGTTGCTGAATAATCCCATGGTGTTCTGGTCGCTCCCTTTCCGCGGCGGCGTCCGGCGGCTGGCCGGCGCGGCCGACTATACCCTGTCATTGTAGCAGATGCAGCCCGATCGTGCAAGCCGCCCGCCGGCGGGCGGCGCTGCCGGGCAGAAATTTCAGCCATGTAAAAATCTGCCCATCCGCTTTACAAATCGCCCCAAAGCAAGTAGAATAGGAGAAGCGATGACAGTAAGGTTACAAAAACGGCTCTGCCCGTTGCGGTATGCCTGCAAACACCGCGGCGCCGGGCCGGTCTGCCCCTGCGGCCGCCCGCAAAAATCGTTCAAAAGAAAAGAGGACTGTCCATGAAGCGCAAAGTGTTCAGCATCCTTGCCGCTCTGGCTGCCTGCTCCATGCTGGTTGCCTGTGCCCCCGGCGAGGAGTCC
>DSLFR04102__coassemble_657_pt1 | contig 28084 bp, 18 predicted proteins | sample DSLFR04102__metabat2_low_PE_018 | metagenome-assembled genome bin DSLFR04102 | reverse complement strand
AGGTTACTCACGCGTTACTCACCCGTTCGCCACTAAACTAAATCAGTTTCCATCCGAAAACTTCAACCGAAATAATTCCGTTCGACTTGCATGTGTTAGGCGCGCCGCCAGCGTTCGTCCTGAGCCAGGATCAAACTCTTTATAAAATGGTATTAAATCACTTTATAAGTGTTTAATCTTGCAATTCTCAGACACAATCGCTTGCGTCCTGTTTCGAATTACTTGTTTGGAATTGTTTTTCGTGTTTTTCCAACACGTTCAAGGTTCCACAAGTTTCAGTATTGTTCAATTTTCAAGGTCCTGCGCCGGCCGCCTTGCGGACAGCTCATTTATTATATCTCATTCAGTTTCTTTTGTCAAGCACTTTTTTGAGATTTTTTTTGAGCCGTTCGGCCTTTCGGCCGGCTCACTGTCTTGGCGACAGCTTGTTTATTTTACTTCATCCAAGATCTTTTGTCAAGACCTTTTTTGAAGTTTTTTTCTGTCGGTCCCGGCAGTCCGTTTTGCAGGCCGCCTGTCGCTTCGAGCCTCCTGCTATCAGGAGCAAGTCTCAGAAGTTCCGGTATTTGGCTTTGCAATCGGTGTTGTCGTTCGCGACAGCTTGACTATAATACCACCGGAACCGCCCGTTGTCAACACCTTTTTTCGATTTTTTTCAAGTTTTTTTGCTTGGATTTTTCGCCCCCGATATCTAGTCGTGTTTGCCGGGGCAAAGCGCAAAATCTGGGGCTGCGCTGCCCGGCGCCGGCGGGCAAAGCAAAAGCCGCGGCCCTTCCCGGCAGGGAGTCCGCGGCAGTATGGATCAAAAAAAGCAGGTTTTGGGCTCCGGGCCGCCGGGCGGCGGTCACCGTTCCCGCAGCTCCAGCAGGCGGCAGGCGTCCTCGGCGGCGCGGCGCAGGTCGGCCGCGGCGCGGGGCGCGGCCTGCTCAGGGGGCAGCCCCGCCCGGTTGGCCGCCTGCATGGCGGTGACGCCCAGCTCGTACAGCTGGCCGGCGCCCTCGCCCAGTATGCCGGCAAAAGCCAGCACCGGCACGCCGGCGGCGCGGGCGCGGCGGGCCACCCCCGCCACCACCTTGCCCTGGGCCGTCTGGGCGTCGATGCAGCCCTCGCCGGTCAGCACCAGCGAGGCATCCGCCAAAAGCTCGTCAAAGTTTACCAGGTCCAGCAGCATCTCGGTGCCCTGGCACAGCTCGCCGCCCAAAAACGCCACCGCGCCGGCGCCCATGCCGCCGGCTGCGCCGCCGCCGGGCAGCTCCCGGATGGACACGCCCAGGTCCGCCTCGGCCACGGCGGCCAGGTGGGCCAGCCCCTCGTCCAGGCCGGCAGCCTGCTGCCTGTACCCTGCTGCGCCGCCGCAGAGCGTGCGGCGCACATCGCACAGCACCCGCAGTTTGGCCCCGGCCAGTACCGGTGCACGGCCCAGCAGGTCGATGTGGGCAATGTTTTTCAGCGTATCGCCCACCGGCACAAAGCTGCGGCCGCTGGCGTCCAAAAACCGCACGCCCAGCGCCGCCGCGCAGCCCGCACCGCCGTCGCTGGCGGCGCTGTCGCCCAGGCAGAGCAGGATCTCGCGGCAGCCGATCTGCAGGGCGTCCAGGATCATCTGGCCCACGCCGTAGGTCGTTGCTCGGCCGGGCTGCAGCCGCCCGGCGGCCCGCGCCAGCTGCAGCCCGGCGCAGGCCGCCACCTCGATGACGGCGGTGTGCCGGCCCGGCAGCAGGGCGTAGGGGGCGCGGACCTCCTCGCCATAAAGGCCCATCACCCGCACGGTGCGCCGCTCGCCGCCCGCCGCGGACAGGAAAGCCTCGGCGCTGCCCGCGCCGCCGCCGGCCAGCGGCACCCGGACGATCTGCGCGCCGGGGAAATGCCAGCCGAACACCTCTGCCAGGATGTCGCAGACCTGCGCCGAGGTCAGCGACCCTTTGAAGGAATCCGGCACCACAAGGATCTTTTGCAAAACGGGACGCTCCTTTCAACGGGGAAATGCCGCGGGCGCGTCTCGGCCCGCCGTTGCTTCTATGATACCTTTGCCCCGCCCAAAAAGCAAGCCGGGCAGCAGAAAAGGCTTTCCGGGGGTCGTCCTTCCCAAGAAAGCCTTAGACTGTCGAAAAAGTCAAAATCCGTTTCCGTCGGCGGACATGCGCCGACGACGGAAACACCAACAGGGAAATTTTGCGGCAAATTGTGTGCGAGGAGCGAAGCGACGAGTGCGCGATTTGCTGTAAAATTTTGTCGAAGGGGTTTCCAAAAGGGGAAACAGACGCGTTAGGCAAAGCCGTGCGCGGCTGTTGCCCCTTTTGCAGCGTGTCGAGTTTCTCGACACGCGCAGGCTTTCCGGGGGTCGTCCCCCAGGAAAGCCTTTTTGCCCTGTTCCGCTGCGCCCGGCGCCGCCGGGCCGCCTGCGGTCATTCTGTATCCTATATATAGTAAGGGAAACCGGGGCCACGGACGCCCGCCGGGCGGTCAGGGCTGTGCCGCCTGCTCCAGCGCGCCATCGACCTCCTCGACCATCTGCGCCGGCTGGCCCGCCGGGTCCCAGGCGGGGAACCCGTCCGAAAGGGGGCGGTAGGGCCCGTATGGCCCCGTTTGCTCCGCCGTCGGGTCATACCAGTACAGGATATCCAGATACTTTTCTGCCGAGAAGCTCTGCTCGGCCCACAGCGTCTGCCAGCCCGCCTCATCCATGCAGGTGACCTCCCGCCAGATGCCGTCGCCGCCCTGCAGCACATAGTTGTAACAGGGGCCAAAGACCGGCTGCCCCTCCGTCAGGCAGATCACGCCTCCCGAAGAGGGGTCGCCCCGGTATCCTTCCGGCACCCGGCCGGCAGTCCCCAGGCAGCACAGCATCCGAAGCTGCCGGATCATCGGGTCCCAGATCCCGATCCAGCGGCTCCCGTCGGTGGTGGTAAACCGGATGTCCAGCATATACGGCCAATACTGCCCGTTCACAACAGCCTGCCGGTAGAAATCGTCGAAAGCCTCCGGCCAGGGCGCGTATGCGCCGCAGGACTCCACGCTGGCGGCCTGCCACCCCAGCAGCGGCATCAGCCGGTTCAAAAAGGCTGCCGGGTCGGCCTTGACCTGCTCCACCCAGGCATTGGCGTCGGCTGCCGCCTGCGCATAGCGGGGATCGGGCTGGCCGCCGCCCTGCGCGCCGCTTTCAGCGGCCGCCTCGCCCGGATCATCGGGCGGAGTTCCGCCGTCCGTCGGGCAGTCGAACAGTTCCGTGTACCGCTCCGGCATAATGCCGCGGCCATAACCGTCACCGCCGCCGCACAGCAGATACGCCTTGCCGGTGATGGCGTCAAAGATCCCTTCCGCCGTCGCCTCCGGGTCCGCGACGTCATAGCCGGCAAAATAGACCTCGTCCGCCGCCGGCCACAGATCCTGCATCCGGCCAAACAGAACGATCACCGCGTTCGTCTCCTGGTCCATATCCGCGGTGGAAGCAAGCCCCAGCAGCAGTGAGCCGCTTTCCGGCAGCACCCCGGCAGCCGAAAAGGCCGCCGCCGCATTGTTGGCTGCGGTCTGCTTGTCCATCTGGGGCGGCTCCGGCTCCTGCAGCGGGATCGTGGCGGAGCCCTGGTTTGGCCAGTAGAACTCCACGTCCTCGGTGGGCGTGTTGGCCAGCAGGGCGGGCAGGGAATCCTCGTCGGTGGCGGCGATGGGCTCGTCGGTAACGGTGGGCTGCTCGCCCAGGCCGGCGGTGCAGCCGGCCAGCAGGCCCAGGGCCAGCACCGCGGCAGGCAGCCGCAGCGCCGGGCGGAAAGCGGTTCGTTTCATGGCAGGGTCCCTCCTTTGATGTTTGCCGGCCCCAGTATACCGCCGCGGCAGCACCGGGCTGTTGCCAGGATGTTGCAAAGTCGTAAATTTTGCCCGTCCTGTTTACCCGTCCCGTTTTCTTTCTGCCGGCTCTCTGCGGCGCACAAACGGGCGGGGCGGCCGCAGCCGTCCCGCCCGTTTCTCAGAACACCCCGCCGTTTACTTTTTTGCCGGCAGCAGGATGCGCAGGTGGAAGCACCCGTCCTCCACCTTCACGGTCAAAAAGCCGTCGTATTTCTGCACCGCATGGCGCACGCTTTTCAGCCCGTAGCCGTGGACGCCGTCGCCGGACTTGGTGCTGACGGGCAGGCCGTCCGCCCCGATGCGGGGCAGGCCGCTGACCGGGTTGCTGATCTGGATGACCAGCAGCTTGTTTTCGGCATAGACCAGCACGTCGATGATGCGCCGCTCCGCCTCGCGGATGCCGCGCACATGCTCGATGGCGTTGTCCAGCGCGCTGGCAAAAATGGCGTACAGGTCCACCGGGTCCATAAAGTCCAGCAAGTGCCCGTCGGCCACGCAGTGGCACTGGATCTGGCTGGCCTCGCACGCCAGGCTCTTTTCGGTCAGCACCGTGTCCAGCACCTCGTTGCCGGTCTTGGCGATGGCATCATAGATGCGCACGCTCTGCTCCAGCTCGTCCAGGGCCTCGGCCTTCTCGCTGCCGAACATGGCGTGCATGGCGCGGATCTGGTGTTTCAGCTCGTGGCATTTGCGGTTGATCAGCGCAATGTTGCGCCGGGCCAGCGCGTACTGGCTTTTCTGCTGGGCCCACAGCTGGTTCAGCATGGCGTAGTCCTGCTGGATGTAGCTTTTTTTGAACAGCTCGTGCTGCAAATACAGCAGTGTGGCGCAGTAGATCTCCAGCAAAAGCGGGAACAGCCACAGCGCCCAGTCATCCTCCCGGTACCAGCTCCCGTACGAAAACTGCACCAGTACCAGCACCAGCACCAGCAGCACATAGGCCGAGGTCATCTGCCGCGGGCCCACCTGGTAGCTGCGGTCCACCGGCATAAAGCGGGCCAGCGTCGCCCCCACCGCCAGGTACAGCGCCGCCGCCGCGGCCAGCGCCGCCGCCGCGGCCAGCGCCGCCAGCGTCATGGGCAGCGGCCCGCCGCCGGCCCCGCTGGCCGCGTGGGCCGCCGTCATGGCAAGCGAATCCCCCACGTAATACAGCACCATCGCCCACACCGCGGCGTACAGCACGGCCGCGCGGGAGATGTCGGTGCAAAGCGCCACGGCCGCCGCAACCAGCAGGTAGCTGGCGATATCGTACAGCCACAGCCTTGCCGGGAAACCGGCCAGCATCAGCCACAGCGCCGCCCGCACCGCAATGCAGGCCGCAATGCCCGGCAGCATCCAGGCCCGCGGCCCGGCCGGGCGGCGCAGCGGCAGGGCAAATACCAGCGCCGCCGCCCACAAACCGGCGATGCGCCATATGGTCAAAAAGACGGAAAAAGCGTCCATCAGGCGCCGCCCCCCACATAGTTGGTCAGCGCGGTCAAAAAGGCGGTATAGTTGCGGCGGCTGATCTCCAGCTCCCGGCCGGCCACCATCACGGTGTCCCGTTTTACCTCAGTCACATGGCGCAGGTTGACCAGGTACCAGTGGCTGCACTTGACAAAGTGGTAGGGCCCCAGCTGCTGCTCCGCCTGCTGCATGGTGCCCCGCACCACATACTCGCCGCCGGGGGTGTGGTAGTGCAGCTGGCGGTTCTGCACCTCCACATAATAGATGTCCCGCGTATCCACCCGGCGCACCGCGTCGGGCAGGTTCAGCAGCACCTGGCTGCCCTCGCGCTTCTGCGCCCGATGGATGGCCCGCTCAAACCGCACGCTGAAGGTGTAGTAGTTGATGGGCTTGAGCACAAAATCCAGCGCCCCCACCTCGTACCCGCGGATGGCATACTGGGCCATATTGGTCACGAACATCAGCACCACGTCCTCGTCGCGGCTGCGCAGCTGTTCTGCGGCTTCCATGCCGTTCAGGCCGGGCATCTCGATATCCAGCAGGATAATGTCAAAGCAGGAGGCCTCCTGGGCGACGATCTGGCGGCCGTCGGCAAAGCTTTCCACCTCAAACTCCGTGCCGTGCTCCCGGCCGTAACGGTGGACATATTCTTCCAGCTGCTGGCGGCAGCCCTGGTCATCCTCAACAATGGCAACGCGCAAAGCGGGCCCTCCTTTTCGCGCAGACGCGGCGCCGGTCTGCCGCATCTTCGTGGTATGCCGCCCGCCGGTCCGGGGGGCGGCCTGTCGTAACTCTTATTATACCAGACCCGCGCCAAAGTTCAAATAGCGGATCTGTGAAAACGGGCCGGCCGCCGGGGGCGGTATTTTCCCTGCCGCCGCAAGTTTTTTACAAGGTTTTTGTAACATTTTGGATACATCTGTCGTTATAATAAAAAGAGGGCAGCTTTTCTGCCCCCGCACAACACATACATTCCAGAGAGGATACGCCCCGCGCGTTTTGCGCGGGCACCATAAAAAGCAAGGGAACCGCACAGGCCGCGGGGGATGGTTTTCCCGTCCGGCCTGTGCCGGACAGCCAAACAATACGGCCGGGCCCGCAGCCCGGCCAGACGGATAGAGAGGGATCTTACTATGGCAAGCATCTTGATCGCGGAGGACGCGCCGGCCATCAACAGCCTGATGGCCGCCAACCTGCGCCTGGTGGGCCACAACTGCGACCAGGCCTACACCGGCGAGCAGGCGCTGGCGTTTTCCGCCAAAAAAACCTACGACCTGGTGCTTTTGGACGTGATGCTGCCCGGTGTGGACGGCTTTGCGGTCAAGGCCAAGCTGCCGCCGGACCAGCCGGTGATCTTTGTCACCGCCAAGGCCGCGCTGGACGACAAGCTGCGCGGCCTTGGCCTGGGCGCCGAGGATTACATCGTCAAGCCCTTTGAGGTGCTGGAGCTTTTGGCCCGCGTCGAGACGGTGCTGCGCCGCACCAGCCGCAACGCCACCGTGTTCGAGTTCCGGGACCTGGTGGTGGACCTGAACGCCCGCCAGGTGCGCCGCGCCGGCCGCGAGGTCGCCCTGACCCCGCAGGAGTTCGCCCTGCTGGAGTCTTTGGTGGTCAACCGCAACCTGGCCCTGAGCCGCGAAAAACTGCTGGCCCTGGCCTGGGGCTACGACTACGAGGGCGAGACCCGCACCGTGGACGTGCACATCCAGCGCCTGCGCCGCAAGCTGGGCCTGGAAAAGGAGATCCAGACCGTGTTCAAGGTGGGCTACCGGCTGAACACGCGGGACTGACGCCCCCACCCCCCAGAAAGGACTGACCGCCATGCTTCGACGCCGCGCAGCGCCGCTGCGCTTTTGGCAGAAGATCTACCTGACCACACTGGCGCTGTTTCTGGCCTGCCTGTTCGGCGGGGTGTGGGGCGCGGCCACCGTCAGCTGCCGGCTGAGCTTTTCCGCCCGCTGCGACGAGTTTCTGGCCCGGCAGCGGGCTTTTGTGCAGCGCGCCGCCGAGGATATCCCCGTCCTGACCGCCAGCCGCCCCGCCGCGCTGGACGCGCTGTACGAGTATTACGGCCAGCAGGCCCGCGCCGACGGCCTGCGCGCCGGCATCTGGCTGGACGGCGAGCAGCTGCTGAACGATCTGCCCCTGCCCGCCGACGGCCTGACCGAACTGCAGACGCTGCAGCCCGGCCAGCGCAGCTGGCAGGTGCGCCAGCTGGACGGCCGGCACCAGCTGTTTGCCGCCACCGCGCTGGCCGGCAGCATGGACGGCTACCGGATCGTCCTGAGCGCCGACGTGGAGGACTTTTTTGCCGACTGGCGCAGGACCTCGGCGCTGTTTTTGCTGCTGTGCGGGGCGGTCAGCGTGGTGTTTGCGGCGGCGCTGTACCTGGTGCTGCGCCGCATGAACCGCCCGCTGCAAAGCCTGACCGAGACCGCCCGCCAGATCGCCGGCGGCGACTACGCCGCCCGCACCCCGGTGGCCGCCGCCCGCCGGGACGAGCTGGGCGAGCTGGGCCGCACGCTGAACGATGCCTCGGCCCGCATCCAGCGGCAGCTGGCCCAGCTTTCCGCCGAGGCCGACGCCAAGCAGGCGCTGGTGGACGACCTTTCCCACGAGATGCGCACCCCGCTGACCGCCATCGGCGGCTACGCCCAGACCATCCGCCTGGCCGACCTGCGGGGCGAGGAACTGATGCAGGCCGCCGAGAGCATCGAGTTTGAGAGCCGCCGCCTGCTGAACCTTTCGCAGCAGCTGCTGCGGCTGTCGGTGCTGCACCACGAGCCGTTGGAGCTCACGCAGGTGGCGGCCGGCCGGCTGATGCAGCGGGCCGTGCAGGCGGTCGCCCCCAAGGCCGCCGCCCGCGGCGTAACGCTGACCGCCAGCCCCGACCCCGCCGGGCTGGCAGCGCCCGTCCTCTGCCAGCCCGACCTGATGGAAAGCCTGCTGGTCAACCTGTGCGACAATGGCGTAAAAGCCTGCGCCCCCGGCGGGCAGGTGGCGCTGCGCTTTGCCGCCCGCCCAGGCGGCTGGAGCTTTGCGGTGCAGGACACCGGCCGCGGCATGGACGCCGATACGCTGGCCCGCCTGGGCCGGCCTTTTTATCGACCGGACAAAGCCCGCAGCCGCGCCGAGGGCGGCGCCGGACTGGGGGTGGCGCTGTGCTTTGCCATTGCCCGCGCCCACGGCGCCGTGCTGACCTACCGCAGCCGCCCCGGCCAGGGCACCACCGTGCTGGTGACAAAGGACGCCGAAGGCGGCCCCGCATAAACCAGGGCCGCATACGCAAAAAGGCAGCCCTGCCTTTCCCGGAAAATCCTTCCGGGCGGCAGGGCTGCCTTGCTTTTTGGGTCAATCGTTCGCCGGGCTGCGGGCTGTTTTGGCCGTTTAGTCCAGTTCCAGCGCGCCGGTGTACAGCTGGTAGTAGGTGCCGTGCTGGGCGATCAGCTGGTCGTGGGTGCCGCGCTCGATGATGCGGCCATGGTCCAAAACCATGATCGCATCGGCGTTCTGCACGGTGGACAGCCGGTGGGCGATGACAAAGGTGGTGCGGCCGGTCATCAGCGCGTCCATGCCGCGCTGGACAACAGCCTCGGTGTGGGTGTCGATGGAGGAGGTCGCCTCGTCCATGATCATGACCGGCGGGTCGGCCACGGCCGCGCGGGCGATGGCCAGCAGCTGCCGCTGGCCCTGGCTCAGGTTGGCGCCGTTGCCGGTCAGCATGGTGTTGTAGCCGTCGGGCAGGCGGCGGATAAAGTCGTCCGCGCCGGCCAGCTTGGCGGCGGCGATGCACTCCTCGTCATGGGCGTCCAGGTTGCCGTAGCGGATGTTTTCCATCACGGTGCCGGTGAACAGGTTGGTGTCCTGCAGGACGATGCCCAGAGAATGGCGCAGGTCGGCCTTTTTGATCTTTTTGATGTTGATGCCGTCGTAACGGATCTTGCCGTCCTGGATGTCGTAGAAACGGTTGATCAGGTTGGTGATGGTCGTCTTGCCGGCGCCGGTGGAGCCGACAAAGGCCACCTTCTGGCCCGGCTTGGCGTACAGCGAGATGTCATGCAGCACCGTCTTTTCGGGCACATAGCCGAAATCCACGCCGTAGAAGCGGACGTCGCCGCGCAGGCGGGTGTAGGTGATGGTGCCGTCGTGGTGGGGGTGCTTCCAGGCCCAGACGTTGGTGCGTTCGGGGTACTCCTCCAGGGTGCCGTCCTCTTTCTCGCGGGCATTGACCAGCGTGACATAGCCGTCATCGGTCTCCGGCTCCTCGTCCAGCAGCATAAAGATGCGGTGGGCGCCGGCCAGGCCCATGACCACCATGTTGACCTGGTTGGACACCTGGCCGATGGCGCCGGCAAACTGGCGGGTCATGCTCAGGAAGGGGACCACGATGGAAATGCTGAACGCCATGCCGGAGATGCTGATGTTGGGCGCGCCCGAAAGCAGCAGCACGCCGCCCACCAGCGCCACCACCACGTACATCACGTTGCCGACATTGCCCAGCAGGGGCATCAGGATGTTGGCAAACCGGTTGCCGTTGCGGGCGTTGTAGAAGATCTCCTCATTGACCTTGTCAAAGTCGGCCTTGGCGGCTTCCTCGTGGCAAAATACCTTGATGACCTTCTGACCGGTCATCATTTCTTCCATGAATGCCTCGGCGTTGGCCAGGGTGATCTGCTGGCGCAGGAAAAATTTGGACGAGCGGGCAGTGATGGCGCGCGCGGCAAACACCATACAGACAACGCCGACCACCACGACCAGCGCCAGAATGGCGCTGTAATAAACCATAATGCAAAAGACCGCAAACAGCGTAATGCCGGAAATGGTCATCTGCGGCAGGCTTTGGCTGATGAGCTGGCGCAGGGTATCCACGTCGTTGGTGTAATAGCTCATAATGTCGCCGTGGCCGTTGGTGTCAAAATACTTGATGGGAAGATCCTGCATATGATCGAACATCTTCTCACGCAGTTTCTTCAGCGAGCCCTGGGTGATAACGGCCATCATCTGGGTGTAGAAAGTACCGGCGATCAGGCTGATGATGTACATCACGACCAGAACAGCAACATAGCCAAGGATGCGTCCGGCCACCGAGTCCCAGTCGCCGCCCTTGTAGCTGTCATCCACGATCTGTATGATGTTCTGCATAAAGACCGAAGGGATGGCGCTGACGACCGCGTTGATCACGATACATACCATCGTGACGGGCAGCAGCACGGGATAAAACTCGAACAGCATGCGCAGCAGCCGGCGCAGAACGCCCTTGGGGGCGCGCTTGCCGCGCTGCGTCGTCGTGCGGGGGTTCACAGACGGGGTGGAACTGGTCTGATTATTCGGCATCTTGATCACCTGCCTTATTCTGAGAAGTATAAACTTCGCGGTAGATATCGCTGGTCTTCATCAGCTCTTCGTGGCTGCCGATGGCGCTGATGGTCCCGCCGTCCATAACGATGATGCGGTCGGCATCCTGCACGCTGGCTACACGCTGGGCAATGATGATCTTGGTGGTTTCGGGGATAAAATCACGGAAGCCCTGGCGGATCAGCGCGTCGGTCTTGGTATCGACGGCGCTGGTGGAGTCGTCCAAAATCAGGATCTTGGGCTTTTTCAGCAGGGCGCGGGCGATGCACAGGCGCTGTTTCTGGCCGCCGGAAACATTGGAGCCGCCCTGCTCGATCCAGGTGTCGTACTTATCCGGGAACTGCTGGATAAATTCGTCGGCCTGGGCCAGCTTGCAGGCTTCCAGGATCTCGTCATCGGTGGCGTCAGGGTTGCCCCAGCGCAGGTTGTCCTTGATGGTGCCGGAAAACAGCACGTTCTTCTGCAGCACAACGGCCACCTGGTTGCGCAGTGCTTCCAGGTCATATTCCCGCACGTCGTGGCCGCCCACCTTGACGGAGCCTTCGGTCACGTCGTACAGGCGGGGGATCAGCTGGATCAGCGTGGACTTGGAGGAACCGGTGCCGCCCATAATGCCGATCACTTCGCCGGACTTGATATGAAGGTCGATCCCCGACAGCGCGTCGCGCTCCGCCTTTTTGGAATATTTGAAGCTGACGTTGTCAAAATCAACGGACCCTTCCTTCACCTCGGTCAGGGCGTTGGCGGGGCTGGTCAGGCTGCTCTTTTCCCCCAGCACCTCGACGATACGCTCGGCGGACTCCTGCGACATGCTGATCATGGTGAACACCATGGACAGCATCATCAGGCTCATCAGGATCTGGAAGCTGTAAGTCAAAATGGCGGACATCTGGCCTACGGCGATCTCGGTCCCCTGGCTGGTGATAACGGCATAGGAGCCGAAGGTCATTACAAACACCATGCCGGCGTAAACGCAGAACTGCATCATCGGGCTGTTGATCGCCATAATGCGCTCTGCTTTGGTAAAGTCCCTGCACACATCCTCGGCGGCGGCAGCGAACTTTTTCTTCTCGTAGTCCTCACGCACATAGCTCTTGACCACGCGCATGGCCTGGACATTCTCCTGCACCGAGTCGTTCAGCGCGTCGTACTTGCGGAACACCTGGCGGAAAATCGGCGTGGCCGCCCGGACGACCAGGATCAGGCCGATCGTCAGCAGGGGGATCGTTACCAGGAAGATCATCGCCAGGCGGCCGCCCATGACAAAGCCCATAACAAAGGAGAAGATCATCATCAGCGGGCTGCGGATCGCAACGCGGATGATCATCATAAAAGACATCTGCACGTTGAAGACGTCGGTGGTCATGCGGGTGACCAGGCTGGACACCGAAAACTTGTCGATGTTCTCAAAGGAATAGTCCTGGATCTTGTAGAACATATCCTTGCGCAGGTTCTTGGCAAAGCCGGTGGATGCGGTCGCACAGGTATTGCCGGCCGCCACGCCGAAAACCAGCGAGATGACCGCCATGATAATAAGCTCGACGCCATAGCGGACGATCACGTCCATGCCGCAGCCGGCCTGCATCTCGTTGACCAGGTTGGCGATCACAAAGGGGATCGCGCACTCCATGATGACCTCCACCGTCACCAGCAGCGGCGTCAGGATCGAGAGCGTCTTGTACTCGCGGATACTGCGGGCCAAAGTTTTTATCATCGGTGACATTCCTCCTTTTCCCTTACACTCTTTTGTTGGGGTCTGCACGGTCGCCCGTGCGGGTATAAAACGCCGCCCCAGGCGGAAAGCCTGTGCGGCGGATACCGCCATTTGTTCTATGCCGAACTTTCCAAGCCATCTATTCCTGCCCGGCCAGCGCGGTCTCCCGGCCGGGGGCAGGGTCCGGGCCGGTCTCTTCGCCGTCCCATTCGTCCAGGTTCTGGGCCATCTTCACAGCTGTTTCTTTGAACAGCTGGACCTGCCCCTCGGACAAGCCCCTGGTCAGCATACGGTCGGCTTCCTGCAGGCAGGCGTACACACGGGCGTTCAATTCCACCGCACGTTCGGTAGGCACCAGGCTTTTCAGCCTGGCGTCGCTGGCCACACTTTCCCGCAGGATGATCCCTTTCTTTTCCAGCATCTGCAGGATACCGGTGGCGGTTGAACGGCTCAGGCTGAACGCATTTTCCACATCCCGCTGGAATACCGGTCCGCTCTTGCAGTGGATCAGAATGTAAAAGATCACCCGGCTCTGCACGCCGGTGATCCCCAAGTCCTGGAATGTGGCGTCCAGCCGCCGCTTCAGCTTGTGCGAAAGGAGGTTGATCCACGCGCCGCAGTCCTTTTCCACGTCACTCTCACCCCACTTTGCGCGCAAAGCGCCAATTTATTTAGTTCGGATGCGAACAGTATAATACCGCCATTTTCCGCCCCTGTCAAGGGGACTTCCATCGTTTTTTCACATTTTTCACAGGTTGCAAAAAATCCCCGCCGAACGGAAAGGTTCCGTTCGGCGGGGGTCGTGTCACAGCCCTATCCGCCGGTCACCCGGCGCAAAAGGCTGCCTTTTGCTGTTGTTCCGTCAGGATTTGACGGTGGGGCGGTACTCCTCAGGCAGGTCCTCGACCTTGGTCCACTTGGCCATGGCCTCTTCCTTGGACATACCGTCGGCGATGGCGTCCTTGCGGCAGGCGTTGATGGCCTGGATCTCCTTCATGCGGGCGCCGGTCAGGGTGTAGCCCTTCATGGCGATCAGCGTGGCGGCCCATGCGATCATCGGGATGACGCAGAACAGGACGATGACGACCACGTTCATGCCGTCCTCATACGGGGTGTACTGGGTCGGCAGCTTGGACAGGCCGATGGCCGAGACAGCCAGGCCGACGACGGTGGCGGACAGGCTGGAGACCAGCTTATCAACCAGGCTGAACAGCGTACCCATAATGCCGGGGATGTAGTTGCCCGAACGATAGGTCTCGTAGTCGGAGCAGTCGGCGACCATGGGGATGGGCATATCGGCGGTGGCGTAGTAGGCGCCGTAGCCGATGCCGAAGAAGATGATGAACAGGATGGTGTAGGGGTTGATGGTGATTGCGAAATCCGACTCGAACAGCGTGCCCTGATAGATCGAGAACATGAAGTTCGGATCGTTGGGGTTCCACAGGAACAGCAGGATCAAAACGCCCACGTACATCACCAGAGCAATGGTGACGTAGCGCACCAGGCTGGCCTTCTGGCCTTTCTTCTGGCTGGTACGGACGGTCAGCAGGAAGAACGGGACGCTGAACACATAGCCCAGCACCATCATGGGCAGATACAGAGTGTCGTAGTTGCCCATCATGCAGCCGTACAGCATGCACAGGACGGTGGTGTTGGTGGCGATGGACAGGGCCAGCTTGCAGCCGGCGCCGGCGACCATCAGGCGCTGCATCGGGTTGTTGGCCTTGATGATGGCGATGTACTCGGACATCTTGACCTTCTCGCCGCTGGAGCTGCCGCCCAGGCCGAAGTACTTGGGCTGGTCCTTCTCCCAGATGCCGATGATGGCCAGGATGGTCAGACCGATGGAGATAACGATGCCGACAGGGGCAAACACGGCGTAGAACTCAGCAGCGCCGTAGCCGTCCGCAAAGCCGGTGGCGATAATGGGGGCCGAGAACTGCATGACGCCCATGCCCACCAGGCTGCCCACCGTGTTGAAGATGGTGAACAGCGGGCGCTGGTTGGGGTCGTTGGTCAGAACCGTCTGGCCGGCGCGGGTGACGGAGGTCTGGAAGGTGTAACCGATGACCCAGACCGCGTACAGCAGCACGAACATCACGTAGCGCAGCCACATCATGCTTTCGGGGATGAGGGGGGTGCCAATGTACAAAAGCAGCACGCTGACCGCCATGATGGCGTTGCCGATGACCATAAACGGCCGGAATTTGCCAAATTTACCGTTGGTGCGGTCCATCAAGGCGCCGATGATGGGGTCGGTGATGGCGTCGAACACGCGCATCGCGGTGACCATGACCGATGCGAACACAGTGCCCAGCAGCAGGACCGTGCTGCCGAAGGTGGCCACATAGGACAGGATCAGGACGTAGTAGACGTTGGTCGCACCGTTGTTCAGCGGGAACAGAACCAGCTGATACAGCTTGGCGCGGTTCACGCTGCTGTGCCCGGAAGCGCCGGCCGTTTTGGATGTTTCACTCATATGCATTCTCCTTTACCTTTTTTATAAAGACAGGCCGCCCTGCCCTCTATTTGGGCAGGGCGGCCCGCTTCGGTACGAAGTATGGTGCAACAGCCCTGGTTTTCCGGTATGTGGTAGGTCCCATGCCGCGGGTCCCGTGCGACGTTACACCCTAAGGGAAGTTCGTACAGCGTGCTGGCTTGCACAGTTTGGCAAGCGGCGCAAAAGTTACTGCTGCGCCTTGACGTTGTTGCAGAAGCTGCTGACAATCAGCAGCACGCAGGCCGCCACCAGGCAGACCGTACAGCCCACAACAACATAGAAGATGTTCCAGCCCACGGTGTTGCCGGCGTTGTAAGAGAACAAACCGGCAATCAGCATGATACGCTGCAGCAAACACTGGCCGTACACATAGCTGAACAGTGCAATGGCGGCCAGCACACCCAGTGCGGTGACCGGGTTGTGGTTGCCCATGCTGGCAGGGGCCAACATGGCCGCAACCACCAGCACTACGCCGACCACGCCGGCGCCAACGACCAAGGGCATATTGGCAAGTGCATTATCGGTGCTGATCATGCTGCTGTACGCAGCCAGCGCCACGCCGATAGCGCCCAAAACGGCGGCTACGGCGCCGAGATAAAAGGCAGTACCCTTTTTCATGTCACACTTCCTCCTTCTTGCGGGTGGAGGCCATAACATACATCACCACGCCCAGCAGCAGCACAGCGCCGGAAACGCCGGCCAGACCATAGTAAGCAACACGCCACCAGGTCATCTGGCTCTCGATGTGGGTCGTAGCATTGTAGCGGTTCATCAGATGGCTTTCGCTCCAGGCGTAGATGTTCTTATGCACCGCATCCTTCAGCTTCAGCTGCAGGTTCAGGTCGCCATCAATGAAGTTGGCGTCCAGGCCGCGGCCTTCGATCAGGTTCTGGAACAGGTTAGAGCTTTCCAGCGTGGTCGTGCCGTAGAATCCGGCCTGGCCACGGGTGTCGAAACAGGTGGTGCCGGAGTTTAGCACGGCGCTCCACAGGTCAACGTCGTCGTAAATGTCGGTGACCGCGTAGCCGATGAAGCCCCATTCGTTGGCCAGGATCTCAGTCATCAAGCCCTCGCTGGTGGTGCACTCGATGGAGCCGATCTTGGAGAAGGAGGTCATCAGGCCGCGCATACCGGCGTCGTAATCCTCGGTGTCGTACTTGGTAGCCTCAAAGGCGATCTGGTAAGCACGCAGCTCGACCTCACGGGCGCGCTGCTCAGTCATGTAGGGAGACACACCGCCGCGCTCGGACTCCTGGTCGTTGAAGGCAAAGTGCTTGGGAGCAGCGACCAGGCCGTAATCCAGCGCGCCGATGGCAAATTCCATCGCCGCCACGCCAGACAGCACGGGATCCTCGGAGTAATACTCGCCGTTACGGCCGTTGTACGCATGGCGATGGGTGTTCAGGCCAGGGCCCCACAGAATGTTGATACCGGTGAACAGCGACTCAATACCGGTGAACTGGCCCAGCTCATACATCAGCTCGGGGTTGAAGGTCGAAGCGCCCATGGGGGCGTTGGCAAAGACCTCGGGGTGCCAGTTGCCGTTGGGGTCGCTGGCGGGGATGGCCCACGGGGCGTTGGGGTCCTTGGAGGCGTTGAGGTTGACAGCGATGCCGTTGCCGGCGTTCTCGGTCATGTAGGTCTCGACGGTGCCAATGGAATCAGCGCCGGGGATAGAGGGGCCGCCGAAGGTGAAGATGTACATGGCCTCTTCCAGGGTCAGCTGATCCAGCAGCTGGTCCCACTTCGGGTCATCGTAGGGCACACCGTACATCTCGTAGAAGGAGATGCCGTTATCCGCGCCCCATACCACTTCGCTGGTGTCGTCGCTGGTCTGCAGGGTGTAGGTGTAACCGTTGAGGTTGTTGATCAGCTCCTCGTTGGTCAGGGTCATAGCGTCGTAGGTCTCGGGGAAGGTGCCGGCCCAGTCGGTACGGGTCAGGTAGGTGACCTCGCCAGGCTGGTAGTAGTTCCAGTCGGCATAGGGCAGCTGGTTGGAGATTTTGTGGCCGGTCTTGGAGATCGAGAACATTGTCTTGGAGATGAAGTTCTCGTCAATCTCAACGGCCACAGCCTGCGCGGCGTTGCCGGTGCCGGACATCAGTTCGGCGTCCATCTCCTGGGCAGCCATGATGTGGTTCAGCGCATCATGCGCGCCGTTGCCGACAGAGAAGTAGTAAGTGCCGGGATCCATGATGTAGGTGCCGGTGGTGCCGTCACCGTTGTCATAATTCTCATCGTAGCTGGCAATGTACTGCAGGTCAACCTTAACGGGGACCACTTCGGAAGCGCCAGGCTCGAGGATCTCGGTCTTCTCAAAGTTCAGCAGCTGGATGGCGGATTTCTCAATGCCGCCGGGGGTGTAAGGCGCCTGGCCATAGATTTGGACAGGGGTCTTGCCGGCGACATCGCCCACGTTGGTGACCTTGACGTTGAAGGTGGCGTAGGCGTTGGGGGCACCAGTCTCGGGGTCGACAGTGATGTCAAAGGTAGGCTCGCCCTGGAACTCGTAGGTGAACTCGGTATAGCTCAGGCCGTAGCCGAAGCCGTAAGTGACCTCGTTGTCGTAGTTCCACTCGGTATCGGAGCCGTAAGCGCCGACCGGGCTGGTGGCATTGCCGGTGCCGGCAACAGAGTCGTAATAGCGGGTCTCATAGTAGCGGTAGCCAACGTAGATGTCCTCCGCCTCGATGAGGTAAGCGCCGGGGTTGAAGCCCAGGACGCCGCCAGTGCGGGTGATGGTGCCCTCGGTGTTGGTGTAATACATCTTGCCCATATTCTGCATGGCAGGAGCAGACATATTGTAAGCAGTAAAGATGTCGAACAGACCGCCGGAAGGGCTGACGCGGCCACAGAGGATATCTGCCACACCCAGCATACCATAGCAGCCGGGGGCGCCGATCCACAGAATAGCATCGACGTCAGGGTCGTTCTTCAGGGTGCCGATTTCGACCGAAGCGGAGCTGGAAATCAGCACGATGACCTTGTCGCTGGCTTCTTTGGCCAGCTCAATGGCATCCAGTTCGTTCTGGGTCAGAGAGAGAGGCTCGCCATGCTCAAAGCCAAGGCCCTCGGCCACGCCGCCGGGCAGGTAGTCAACCTGCTCGCAGCTGGGTCGAGCGATGACGACGATTGCGGCGTCGCCGTACTCGGCAAAGCTATCTTTGTAGCTACCGTTGACAGCGGCAATCTCGTCCACAGAGGGCTCGCCCGGGTCATAGACTTCGGCGGCAGGCTCGTTCTCGTAATGGACATAGGTCTCGCCCAGAGCTTCGTAGATATCGACCATGGTGGGGTTAATGTTGAAGCCGGCGCCCTCAAAATCGAACTCGTCGCCGGTCCACTCGCTGATGGTGGCAGAAGGCGCCGCGCCGCGGCTGCCCACCGACCAAGCGATGGTGTTGGCAAAATCGGTACGGTTCTGGCTCAGGGCCTGCTCCAGGCTGATGTAGGCACCCTGCGCTTTCACGCCGAAGCTGGAACCCAGCAGGTTCGAGTGCGAGCGGATGCCCAACAGCGTCACGTTGGAGCCGCTGTCCAGCGGCAGCACGCCGTTGTTCTTCAGCAGGACGCTGCCCTCGGCGACCTCGCGGCGGTTGAGGTCGATGGCGGCCTCGATCAGCGCCTTAGAGTTGCCGGTGCCGTCCTCGTTGAGCAGCTCGGCCGGGGGGGTGAACTTATCGTACAGCGGGTTTTCTTCGTTATTTTCCGATACCAGGGCCTCGCTGTTGGTGCCCAGGTAGGTGTCGATGGTGGCCGCGTTGGCCTCCAGGGCACTGCCCAGGATCAAAGACAGGCACATGGTGAAGCACGCGATACCGCTAATGCCGCGCCACATTGCCTTTTTGGCTGATTGCTTCATTCTTTGCTTCGTCCTCCTTCATACGTCAATATAAAATGTATGTTTGCTTTACCGAAATCACTCCCCTCCTTTCTATTACATCGGATTTTGTATAGCTAAAAGCTTTACACCCAGTTGGCGCTGTTGGAGCTCTTGCCCTTCATCACGTAGTCGGGGTTGGGGGTGTCCACCTTGTGCAGCACGGCGCTGTCGGTGCAGGCGCCGGCCTTGGCCTCAAAGCAGGTCTCCGGGTTCAGGCTGACCCGGAACTCAAACACCTTTTCGCCGCGCTTGGTCTCCACCAACTGGCCGTCCTTGTACAGCGAAACTTCCGGCTGGTTGGAGTAGACCTTGACGGTGGTCTCGGCTTCGGGGCGGTCGGCATAACGCTTGCCGCAGATATGTACGAACGGCTCCTTGCTCCAGTAAGCCTTGTAGGCGTAGAAAGCGTCCTTCTTGATCTTGCGGTCAAAGGTGACCAGGCCCTTGTGGTTCATGCCCGGCTCGCCGCCCTGGTCGCGGGCGTCGGCGGCAAAGTCGAACATATTCCACACGTGGGAGCTCCACATATAGGGGTGGCGCTCAAAGCACTTGAGCATGAACTCGTGGTAGATGGCCTGATATTCCTCGGTGTGGTCGCCGCGGTGGGGCTTGGAGGAGTGCAGGTTGGGCATGGCCTCGCAGCCGTACTCCGAATAACCCAGGCAGCGGTTGGGGTAGCACAGGTGGAAGAAGTCGATCCACAGATCGTTCAGGAACAGGCCGGGCACGTACCAGCCCAGGTACAGGTTCCAGCTGACCAGGTCGGTCAGGTGGGCCACCTTGTTGAAGGGACCGCACATGGCGTAGCAGGCCAGGGTGGTGGGGCGGGTCTTGTCCATCTCGTGGCACAGGTCGTTGAGCACGCGGTGGTTGTCCAGCATGTCGGCCTTGTCCTTGGTGGAGATGGTGATCTCGTTGGAAACGCCCCAGCAGACGATGGAGGGGTGGTTGTAGTTCTGGGTGATCAGCTCTTTCATCTGGCTGATGGTGTTCTCGCGGCCGTTGGGCATGTGCTCCGAGATGTAGGGGATCTCGGCCCAGACGATCATGCCGTACTCGTCGCACAGGTCATAGAAATACTGCGCGTGCTGGTAGTGGGCCAGGCGGATGGTGTTGGCGCCGATCTCGCGGATCAGGTCCATATCCTCCTTGTGCATCTCCTTGGTCAGCGCGTTGCCGATGCCGCGGCGGTCCTGATGGCGGGACACGCCGTGCAGCGGGTACTTGCGGCCGTTGAGGAAGAAGCCCTCCTTGGGATCGACGCGGAAGCTGCGCACGCCGAAGCGGCAGCTGACCTCGTCCACCGGCTTGCCGTCCTCGACCAGCTGCAGGGTGGCGGTGTACAGGTAGGGGTCCTCAACGCCGTCCCACAGGTGGACGCGGGGGATGACCAGTTCCACGTCGGTGCCCTTGCCGGAAGCGACGGTCTTGCCGTCGGCGTCGGTCAGGGTGACGGTGACTTCGGGGTCCTTGACGTTGGTCCAGCTCTGCACGCGGACCTTGCCGTCCTTGCCGTCCACGGTGGGGGTCACCTGGAAGCCGGGGCCGCCGAAGTAGTCCATGTCAAAGTGGTCCTTGCCGACCACCACCAGCCAGGCGTCGCGGTAGATGCCGCCGTAGAAGGTGAAGTCGGCCTTCTGGGGGTAGACGCGGTCGTTGCGGCTGTTGTCGGCCACGACCTCCAGGGTGTTCTCGTCCTTCAGCAGGGCGGTGACGTCGGCGCGGAAGGTGGAGTAGCCGCCGTCGTGGTGGATGACCTTCTGGCCGTTCAGCGTAACATCGGCCGAAGCGTTGACGCCCTCAAACTCCAGGTAGACCACCTGGGCAGCGGGGTCAAAGTCGGGGCGGGCAAAGGTTTTGGTGTAGGTGCAGCTGCCGCGCCAGTAGTCGTTGCCGCCGTCCTGGCCGTCGATGTTGTTCCAGGTATGGGGCACGTCCACGGTGGTGACGGACTTGTCCGGGCCGCAGAAACTCCAGCCCTTGTTCAGACAGATCTTGTTGCGCATAGTTTTTCCTCTCCTTCGTTCCGCTTGGGACAGCTTTGAAAGGCACAGCTCCCTCTCCCCAAACCGGGGATCTGCCGCGCCGTGCCCTGGGGACGTGCAGCGCCACGGCGGCCGCCGCACAATATTAAACATAATACTAATCATACTTTAACATTTTGGACATAAAATATCAACGGTTTTTTCAAAAGTGGCAGTAAAAGCGACCTAAGTGGTTTTGCCCTGCTCATAATTTTTTGTTAAATTTGTGCACTTTCCACAAAATCAAGGAAATGCCGATCCGGAGGCGGGGCTGTGCCGCGGCAGGGTCCCCACCCCGGCCGGCGCCGTCCTGCCCGTTCGGCGGGGCGGCGCCCCGCCCCCGGCTTTGCCCCGGCTGCGGGGCTTTTCTTTTCCTTTATAAAAGGGTATAATAGAACGTCAAGATTTTTTGCCAAAAAAGGGAGGTGCGCCGCATGGTCCAGACACAGCAGGAACCGCCCCGGCGCATTTTGCTGGTGCACACCCATTATCGGCTGCCCGGCGGCGAGGACGCCGTCTTTGCCGCCGAGCGGGCGCTGCTGGAGGGCCGCGGCCACCAGGTGTTCGTGTACGAGCGTTCCAACGCCGAGGCGGACGGCAGCCTTTGGCAGAAACTGCTGCTGCCGCTGCGGGCGGTGTTCAGCCTCAAGGCCTACCGGGAGGTGCGGGCGCTGATCCGCAAGCACCAGATCCAGCTGGTGCATGTGCACAACACCCTGCTGGTGACCAGCCCGGCGGTGTTCTGGGCCTGCTTTGCCGAGGGCGTGCCGGTGGTGCAGACGCTGCACAATTTCCGGCTGTTCTGCCCCAACGGCGTGTTTCTGCGGCAGGGCAAAGTCTGCGAGGACTGCCCCCGCCGCAGCCTGCTGTGTGCGGTGCGCCGCCGCTGCTACCGGGGCAGCCTGGCGCAAAGCGCCGTCTGCGCCTTTGTGTACGGCTTCCACCGGCTGCTGGGCACCTACCGCCATGTGGCGCTGTTCACCCCCACCGAATTTGACCGTCAGAAGCTGCTGGAATGCAACGCCCGGCACAGGGTGTTCGACCCGGACAGGCTGTTCGTCAAGCCCAACCCGGTGTCCGCGCCGCTGCCCGCCGGGCAGGACGCCCCGCTGCCCATGGCGGAGCGGAACAACCAGGTGCTGTATGCCGGCCGCCTGGAGGAGCTGAAAGGCCTGCGCACGGTGCTGGCTGCCTGGAAGCTGCTGGAATCCGACCTGGCCGCGCCCCGCCTTGTTATTGCCGGCGACGGCCCGCTGGATGCCTGGGCCAGAGAGAACGCCGGGCCGAACGTGGAATTTGTCGGCCGGCTGGCCTCCGATGCGCTGCACGCCGAGATGGCCCGCAGCCTGGCCGTGGCGGCCGCCAGCCTGTGCTACGAGAGCTTTGCCCTGGTGCCCGCCGAGGCCCACCTTTTGGGCACGCCGGTGCTGGCCAGCGATATCGGCAATGTGGGCGCGGCGGTGACGCCCGGGGTGGACGGCGCGCGCTTTGCCCCCGGCGACCCGGCTGCGCTGGCCGACGCGGTGCGCGCGCTGGCCGCCAACCCGGCACAGTACGCTCCCGACGCCATCCGCGCCGGGGCGCTGGCCCGCTACGGCGGCACCCCCGACGCCGACTATGCCCGGCTGATGGAGGGGTACCGGCAGGTGATGGGGGCAGGGTAGATGGCAGGACGGGCGCTGCCGCCCGGCGGCGGAACGCGCAGTCCGCCGCAAACCTGCCCGGGCCGGTGAAATCATCGGCCCCTGCGAAGACGCTGCACGACCCGGCAGGATATTGGCATGGCAAAGCGGCAATGCACCCTTCCGTCATCACTGACGCGATGCCACCTCCCCTTGCAGGGGAGGCTTTGCAAACAACTGCCGCCCAAAAGCCTCCCCTGTAAGGGGAGGTGCCCGCAATGCGGGCGGAGGGGTGCGGCGCCTGGCCGGGCCTTTGTCCCTTCGGGTTGGGCGGGCACGCCGCCCGGCGCGGAACGCGCAGCCTGCCGCAAACCTGCCCGGGCCGGTGAAAGCCTCGACCCTTGCGAAAGGTTCTGCCTTCCGGTCACCAGCGCCAACGCAAATCGCCGCCACCACCCCAAATTTTCGGTCCGCGGCCTGCGGCCGCACCTGAATTCCTCATTCCTCATTCCTAACTCCCAATTTAAGGTGTTCCCATGAACCAGCTCTATCGCGCTTTGCACATGCCGCCCAAACGGCTTTTCAAAAAACTTACCGGCCAAAAGGAGATCTACACCATCGCGGTGCGGCGCATCCCCGCCGACGAGCCGCTGCCCGCCCTGGGCGAGGGTGCCTTCACGCCGCTGCCCTTCGACGGCAAGACCTGGTACGCCGACCCGCTGCTCTACGTGCGGGACGGCGCGCGCTATATCTTCTGCGAGGCCTTTGACCTGGCCGCCGGGCGGGGGGACATTGCGGTCATCCCGCTGTCAGACGACGGCCGCTTCGGCACACCGCAGGTGGTGCTGTCCACCGGCAGCCACCTGTCCTTTCCCACCGTGTTTGACTGGAACGGCGAGACCTGGATGCTGCCCGAATCCAGCGCCGAGCATACCCTGACCCTTTACCGCTGTGCCGAATTTCCCGGAAAATGGGAGCAGGCCGCCCGCTTTGCCGTGGGCTGCGAGATCTGCGACACCATCCTGCTCTCCGCTGCCGACGACGCCCTGACCCTGCTGGCCAGCGAGACCCGGCCCGAAAACCAGCTGTACACCCGCTACCGCCGGTTCACCCTGCGCCGCGCCCGCCCCGCCGCCGAGGGCGAGGTGGGCACCGGCGACGAGGTGGAGTCCGGCGCCTTTGTGCTGGAGCCGGACGAGCCCTTCAACCTGCAGCATCGGGAGTTCGGGCTGGGCTTCCGCAACGCCGGGCCGCTGTTCACGCTGGGCGGGCAGGTCATCCGGCCTACCCAGGTCAGCACCAAGGTGGATTACGGCGTCTACCTGCAGTTTTTTGCCCGCCGCGGCGCCAGCGAGGTGCCGCTTTGCGCCGCCGAGCCCCATATCGTGCAGATCGACGGCCTTGCGCCGGAGGACGTGGTGGGTATCCACACTTACTGCCGGGACGACCGTTTTGAGATCATCGACGCCCGCTACCTGACCCGGCTGCCGCAAACGGCGCAGGCCGCCGAAGCGCCGGCGTCGAAAGCCTGAACCGTACGGCCGGCAAATTTGTTGAATTGTTCAAGGGAGGCCCTCATGCTCACCATTGGTATCCCGCAGCTGTACTGCGGCGCATCCGGCCAAAAAGGAGCCTACAACCGGCAGGAGGTCGGCCTGGCCCGCGCTTTTGCGGCGCTGGGCTGCCGTGCGGTGGCCATCTACCCGGACACAGGCCTTTCCGCCCCCAAAGCCGAGGACCTGGAACCGATGGTCCGGGTGCTGTACTTACCGGCGCGGGCGCTGGGCGTCCACGCTTTTTATAAAAGCTGGCAGCCGCTTTTGGACGAAAAGATCGACGCCGTCCATGTGATGGGCGACAATTCTCTGGGCGTGCCGGGGCTGTACCGCTTCTGCCAAAAGCACGGCATCTATTTTTACAGCCAGCTGGGCGCGCTGAAAAGCGCCAGCGATTCCGCCGCCGTCCGCCTTGTGATGGACCTGCTGCTGCGGCGCAACCTGTCCGTCTACCGCAAGACCCCCGCCTACGCCAAGACCCCCGCCGCGGCCGCCGAGCTGCAAAGCCTGGGCGTGCCCTGCGCGGGGGTGCTGCCGGTGGGGCTGGACACCGCCGTCATCCCCATGATCCCCGGCGAAAAAAAGGACATCCGCGCCGAGCTGGAGCTGGACCCGGACGCAAAGTATCTGCTGTTTGTGGGGCGCATCGACCCCTACAAGCGCCCCATGGCGCTGCCGCCGCTGATGCAGGCGCTGGGCCCGGGCTGGAACCTGATCGTCATCGGCCAGGGCAGCCAGGCGCAGGCGCTGGACACGGCGCTGGCCCCGCTGGGCCCGCGGTACCGGCGCATCCCCAAGCTGCCCAACACGGCGGTGCATGCCTACTACCACGCCTGCGACGTGTTTGTGAATTTGAACGACCGGGAAATTTTCGGCATGAGCCTGCTGGAGGCGATGTACGCCGGATGCCCGCCCGCCGCCCGCCGCGCCCCCGGCCCGGAGCTGATCATTGAGGACGGCGTTTCCGGCATTTTGGCGGACAGCGACGGTGCCCTGCCCGATGCGGTGCGCCGCGCCGCCGCCAGCGCCGCCATGGGCTACGCCGCCCAGCGCCGGATCAACGAGCATTTTTTGTGGGTCAGCAGCGCCGAGACCGCGCTGACCATGCTGACGCAGAAAGGGGTGCGCGCCCATGGATAACGACGCCAAACTGCTGCAAAAGGCCCGCGACCTGTACAAGGGCCTGCGTTTTGGCTGGCGGTACCGCGGCGTGCCGGTGATGGACGCCGCCGCCGGCAACGATTATATCGCCCAGTGCATCCGCTGGGGGCACCCGTTCTACGCCGGGCGGTGCGGCGCCACCGAGATGCGCTGCATGGCCGAGTATCTGGCCGCCAAAAATCCCGCCGACACCGGCGACGAGGGGCGTTTTTCCCCCAAGATCCGCGCCGAGATGCGCAATTTGTCCGGTATGTTCCCCACCGACGACGCCACGCTGGCCCGTTTCTGCGAGGTATACGCCGACGCCGCCCACGGCGCCGACCTGCTGGCTTTGTGGGACGTGGGCGCCGAGCGGGAGGTCATCCGCGGCTGCGGGGAGGACACCCGCTTTACCAAGCTGCGGGCGCTGGAGCCTTACTACCACGCCGGCCCCTGGACCGCCGCGCTGGCGGGCAAGCGGGTTTTGGTGGTGCACCCCTTTGCCGAGACCATCCGCCGCCAGTACGCCCGCCGGGAGCAGCTGTTCCAAAACCCGGAAGTCCTGCCGGAATTTGCCAGCCTGCGGGTGGTGCCGGCGGTGCAGGGCCTGGGCGGGCAGGAGACCGGCTACGCCACCTGGTTCGACGCGCTGGACTGGATGAAGCACCAGATCGCCGCCGAGCCCTTTGACGTGGCCGTCATCGGGGCGGGGGCCTACGGCCTGCCGCTGGCCGCCTACTGCGCCCGCGACCTGCGCCGCCAGGCGGTGCAGATGGCCGGCGCCACCCAGCTTTTGTTCGGCATCCGCGGCAAACGCTGGGACAGCCATCCGGTGATCTCCAAGCTGTACAACGACGCCTGGGTCCGCCCCGGCGACAGCGAGGGCATCCGCAACAAGGACGCCGTGGAGGGCGGAAGCTACTGGTAAACCGGCCATGCCGGATTTTTCCACACTGTATCCGAAGGGAGCCACCCATGCGCATTTTAATGATCGGCAGCGCGCTGACCGTCAACGGCGGCATCCAGCGGTATATCCTGAACCTGCTGGGCTCGATGGACCTGGACCGCTATCCCGTCGATCTTTTGGCCACCCGCGCGCCCGCGGGCGTGCCCAGCGGCGAGGAGGAACTGCGCGCCGCCGGGGTGAAAAACATCTTCTGGATGCCCGGCGACGACAAACAGCGGCTGTTTTTCTACCGCGGCTTTTTTAAGGCGCATCCGGGGTACGACATCATCCATTTCCACACCACCAGCAAGGTCAACGCCCTGGCCTGCGGCGTCATCCGGCATGCCTGCCCCGGCGCAAAGCTGATCGTCCACAGCCATATCGTCTACCCGCCCGTGACGCTGGCCTGGCGGGCGGCGCACCTTTTGTACCAGCACTGGGCCGATTACTTTTTGGGGTGCAGCGTGGCCGCCGGGCGGTTTGTTTTTGGGCCGAAGATCGACCAAAAGCCCAACTTTGCGGTGGCCTGCAACGCGGTGGACAAGGGCCGCTTTTTCCCCGATGCCGCCGCCCGCGCCGCCGTGCGCGCCCGCTACGGCGTGGCGGACGCCGAGCGCCTGGCCGGCTTTGTGGGGCGGTACAACCACCAGAAAAACCTGCTGTACCTGCTGGACATCTTTGCGGCCATGCGCGCCAAAGACCCGACCTGGAAGCTGATGCTGGTGGGCGGCGGCGAGGACCAGCCCGCCGTGGACGCCAAGATCGCCGCACTGGGGCTGGGGGACAGCGTCATCCAGACCGGCGTGCAGAGCGACGTGCCCGCTTTTATGAACGCCTTTGACCTGTTTTTGCTGCCCAGCGAGTTCGAGGGCAGCCCGGTGACGCTGGTGGAGGCCCAGGGCTGCGGCCTGCCCTGCCTGGCCTCCACCAATGTGCCGCCCGACGGCGCGGTGACCGGGCTGGTGCAGTTTCTGCCGCTGGAGACCCCCTTTGCCGCCTGGGCGGACGCCGCGCTGGCCGCGGCAGACCACGGCCCCCACCAAAGCCGCTGGGACGCCCTGGCCGCCGCCGGCTACGAGCTGGGCGAGGCCGCCCGCCGCATGCAGGCGCTGTACGACCACCTTGCCCCCAACGCCAGACCCGACGCCCAAAAGGAGGCCGCCCCATGATCTATGCCGAACTGACCGGCGGGCTGGGCAACCAGATGTTCGTCTACGCCTTTGCCCGGGCGCTTTCGCTGCGCTGCGGCGAGGGGCTGGTCCTGATCGACCGGCAGGACTGGCAGGGCGGCGCGCCCGCCCACACCGTCTGCGCGCTGGGCGCGCTGCGCCTGCCGCCGGAGGTCAGGATCACAGCGGGGGAGAGCTACGCCAAACGGCATCTGCCGCTGCAAAACGCGCTGAAAGCCCTGATGATCCGCCGCGAACAGGCCGGCGGCATGATGGCCCGCGACTGGCACGGCTTTGAGGCCAAGGCCGCGCCGTGGCTCAACCGGCTGGGGCTGCACTTTGTCACCGACGGCTACATCCCCTGCCGCCGCGGTCCCGGCCGCCATGCGCTGGACCTGCTGGCCTGGGGCTATTTCCAGAGCGAGGCCTATTTTGCCGATTTCCGGGACGCCGTCCGCGCCGAGCTGCGGCCCGCCGCCGCGCCCGACCCGGATCTGGCCTCGGCCATTTTGTCCCAGCCGGCGGCGGTGTGCCTGCACATCCGCCGGGGGGACTACCAGAACCCGGAGAACGCCGCGCTGCAGGTGTGTACCCCCGGCTACTACGCCCGCTGCTGCCGCGCCCTGCGGGACGCCTGCCCCGGCGCAACGCTGTTCGTCTTTTCGGACGACATTTTGTGGGCGCAGGACCACCTGGACACCGCCGGGCTGCCGGCGGAGTACATCACCCCCGGCAGCGCCGCCCACGACCTGGCGCTGATGCAGCTGTGCCGGCATTTCATCCTCAGCAATTCCACTTACAGCTGGTGGGCGCAGTACCTGGGCGACGCGCCGGACAAGCTGGTGTTCGCCCCCGACCGCTGGTACGCCAACGGCAAGCAGAG
>DSLFR04102__coassemble_567_pt1 | contig 34489 bp, 28 predicted proteins | sample DSLFR04102__metabat2_low_PE_018 | metagenome-assembled genome bin DSLFR04102 | reverse complement strand
GGGTGCATTGCCGGCTTGAGGAGGAGATATCCTTCAAAATCCGGCACGGCCCACCCGGCATCGGCCCCCTGCGGCAAACGCCAGCCGGTACTGCCCGCCGCAAAACAACACAGCCCCTGCGGTTCTCCATAACGGGGGACCCGCGGGGGCTGTGTGTGATCTTATGCTGTGTTCTGTCAAGAGACCCTGTCCAAGGCGGTTCCCGAAAGCCGGGCTCCGGCCGCTTTCCCAATCGCGGCAAACGCTGCCCGGCGGGCCGTCATTCTTCCGGCAGGTCATCCTCCGGGACGCCGTCCCGGCTGTCATCATCGTCCAGGCTGTCGTCATCGTCGTCCCAGCTGTCGTCATCGTCCCAGCTGCCGTCATCGTCCCGGTCGTCATCCTCGTCCGGCAGGCCAAAGGCCATCAGGTCGGCCACCAGGTCGCCGATCTCGGTGATCTGGCTGGTGCCCGGTTCGGGGAAATCCTCCTCGGCGGCGCCCCAGCTGCTCATCACCGCCACGCAGTAGGGGTCGTCCGAGTAGACGATGGCGGTGTCGTGCAGCGCGCCGTCCCAGTTGCCGTACTTTTTGGCCATCTGCCACTCGCTTTCCAGCATAGGGTGGTCGGCGTCCAAAAACGCCTGCTCCAGCAGCAGGGCTGTGTCGGTGCCTGTCTCAAAATAATCGTACAGCGCCAGCTGGATGTTCTGCATGTCGGCGGCGCTCAGCACCCCGTGGATGCTGGTCTCCACCGTCAGCGCGTCGTCGGGGCGGTCCACCCCCAGCGTCAGCAGAAACTCCGCAAACGGGCCGTAGGCCTCGGCGGGCCAAAGGGTGAACAGCTGCTCGGTGGCGTCGTTGTCGCTGTATGCGATCATGTCGTGCAGCGCGTCGGCGGCGGTCTGGGCCGGGGCGGTGCCGTAGGCGGGCAGCGGGGTGCTCAGGTCCAGTTCGCCGGCTTCGGCCCGCTGGCACAGCCACAGCGCGTAGGGGGCTTTCAGCAGGCTGGCCGCATAGTAGGGCAGGTCGGCGTTGTAGGCAAAGCCATACCCGTCCGACAGGCGGATGCAGCTGACCGAAACGCTGCCCTCGCAGGATTCCAGGTATTCCACCAGGGCGGCCAGGGCCTCGTCGCTGGCGGCGCGGGCGGCCTCCTGCTCGGCCTGCTGCTGCGCGGCGATGCTGCTGGCCACGGCGGCCGGGTCGGGGGTGGGCGACGGCGTGGGTGTGGGGGAAGCCGCAGGCGCGGCGGTGGGGTCCGCCTGGGCTGCGGCGGGCGCGGCAGCGCCGCAGCCGGCCAGCGATGCCAGCAGGGCGGCGGCCAGCGCGCCGGCGGCGAACCGGCGTATGGCGGGGCGGCTTTGTTCCTTCATGATCTGATACCAGCCTTTCCAGCTCCGTGTGCCCCGGGCCGCATCCGGGCAGGGCGGGGACCCGGCCCTGGGCGCGGGCGCAGACGCCCGCCGGAACTGTGACCAGTATAGCGGAGAATTGTATCCGGCTTGCCGCAAAACTGCATCCAACTTGTAAAAAACAGCCGTGCAGATGGCAAAACCGGTCCCGGCCGCGCGGGGCGTGCGGTGGATATCCCTATCATACCGCGCCGCAGGGCCGGCTGCAAGCGGAAGATCCTGCCGGGTCACTCCTTTTTGCCGGTGCGGGTGTCCTGCATCTCGAACCAGAAGGTCGCGCCGTGGCCGGGGATGCTGTTGACGCCAAAGGCGAACCCGTGCTGCTGCAAAATGGCCTTGGTGATGGACAGCCCCAGCCCGGACCCGACCTTGCCCTGATCCTTGCGGGAGCGGTAGTACCGGTCGAACACGTGGGGCAGGTCCTCCGGCAGGATGCCGGGGCCGTGGTCCTCCACCTCCACCCGGCAGCCGCCGGTATGCAGCGGGATGCACCGCAGGATAAAGATGCCGTCCTGGCCCATGTGGTGGGTGGCGTTGCCCAGCAGGTTGTGCAGCACCCGCTCCATCATGTCGGGGTCGGCCTGCACGATGCACTCGTGGTCGGCCTCCAGCTGCAGCGTCCAGCCGTTCTGGTCGCAGACGGCGTCGTAGCGGCCGGCGACCTCAAAGCAGAGCTGGCTCATGTCAAAGGTGACCAGGTTGGGCTTTTCGGCGCCGCTGGACACCTTGCTCAGCTCCATGACGCTGTTGACCAGAGCCGACAGGCGGTCGGTCTCGTCCACAATGATGTTGCACTGCTCGGCGCGGCGCTCGGCGTCGTCGCCGGTGATGTCCCGCACCGTCTCGGCGTAGCCCTTGATCAGCGTCAGCGGGGTGCGCAGGTCGTGGCTGACGTTGGCCAGAATGTCCCGCTCCAGCTGGGCCGAGCGTTTGACCTCGCCGGCCATGTGGTTGAACTCCTGGGCAAGCAGGCCCAGCTCGTCCTTGCGGCGCACGTCCACGTGGACGTCGTAGTTGCCCTCGGCCATCTCCCGCGCGCCGGCGCTGAGCTGGCGCACCGGCCGGGTGAACCACCGGCTGAACACCACCGCAAACAGCACCACCAGCACCAGGATGCCCAGGCCGATGGGCGGCAGCATTTTGGTCAGCACGGTGGCCGCCGTCTCGATCTGGGCCAGGCTGGTAGAGACGATGACCGCGTAATTTCCGTCGGCGGAAAGCCCGCCCACCACCATCTGGCGGTTGCCGCCCGACTCGACGATCTGGTACAGGCTGCCGTCGTCAAACAGCTGCTGGCGCAGCAGGATGGCGATGCGGGTGTCCGAGTAGGTCGTTGCCAGGCCGCTCAGCGCGCCCATGCTCTCGTGCAGGATGCAGGGGTAAAGGTTCTCGATGTACTGGATGCTGCGGCAGGTGCGGTCGCTGATGTCGATGCAGGTGTTGTCCACATCCAGGGCGCCGTCCTCAATGTCCTTGTAAAAGCTCTGCCAGAAATCGGCGTTGGCGGTCTTGGTGCCCCACAGGCTGTAGGTGACCAGCGGCGTGTCGCTGGCGTCGATGCGGGTCACGATGGAACCGAGCTTGTTTTCCAGGCTGGTGCGCATGGTGCGGGTGTACTGGGGCTGCAGAAAGTAGGTGATCAGCACCCATACCAGCAGCAGCGTCACCAGCGTGATGCCGCCCAAAAATAAGATCAGCTGCCCCTGCACGCCCAGCAGGATGTTGCTTTTTTTTGCATTTGGACGGGCGCCGGGGCCGGCAGCCTTTGCGCCCGCGCCGCGGCGGGCCGGTAACAGTTTCAAATCGATATGCCTCCCGGACGGTCAGCCGACCGCCAAAATATCACAGCGTATCCGGGTCAAACTTGTAGCCGATGCCCCACACCGTCACGATGTAGCTGCGGCAATGGCCCAGGTGGCTGCGCAGCATCTTGATGTGGGTGTCAACGGTGCGGTCCTCGCCGTAATAGTCGTAGTTCCACACCTTTTGCAGGATCTTCTCGCGCGAGAGGGCGATGCCCTTGTTGCTGACCAAAAACACCAGCAGGTCAAACTCCTTGGGCGTCAGCGAGCATTCCTGCCCGGCCACCTTGACGGTATGGCTGGCGGTGTCGATAAACAGGTCGCCAAAGCTGTACACGCTGCCGGTGTCCTCGGCCTTGGGCATGGTGCGGGACAAGACCGCCTTGACCCGTGCCACCAGCTCCCGCGGGGAGAAGGGCTTGACCACATAGTCGTCGGCGCCGCTTTCCAGCCCGGCCAGCTTGTCGTATTCCTCGCTGCGGGCGGTCAGCATGATGACCGGCGTCATGATCTTGCGGGTGCGCATCTCCCGCAGGCAGGTCATGCCGTCCATAAACGGCATCATGATGTCCAAAATCACCAGATCCACGCTCTCGCCCGCCAGGGTGGACAGCGCGGCGGTGCCGTCGCCGGCCTCCAGGCAGGTAAAGCCGGCGTGCTGCAGATGCTCGCGGATCAGGTCACGGATGCGCGGTTCGTCATCAACGATCAAAATCTTTGCCATATCTGCCCCTCCTTATGGGAAAACCAAAACCGGCGGCGCCGCTGCAGGTACGGCCTGGCCGGTGCGCGGCGCTGACGGGCGGCCCCGGCCGGGACCCGGCCCGCCGCCCTTGGGGTGTCTCTGAAAAACTTTTATCCGATACACCCGATGATGCTATAATACCATATTATCCGCGAGGTATGGCCGTTTTGTGAAATGTTTCTGAAACTTTTTCACACATTTTACCGCCCGGCGGCCGACCGCCGGCGCCGGGCGGTTGCCAGCGGGCGGCGTTCGCGCTACAATATACGGTGACCAAACCATATTCCTTTTCTGCGGCTGCGGCCGCAGCCCCGCCCGTACCGGGCGGAAATACAAGAGAGGGGAAGCCGAAATGATCGCTGCCGTACTGCTTGCCTGCGCGGCGCTGGCCTGCGCGCTGGCGCTGTTTTTGATCTGCCCGGCCTTTGGCCGCAGGGCGCTGCGCGCGCCCTTTGCGGGGCGCAACTACGCCCACCGGGGCCTGTTTGCCCGGGATCAGTCCACGCCGGAAAACAGCCTGCCCGCCTTTGAGGCAGCCGCCAAAGCCGGCTACGGCATCGAGCTGGACGTGCAGTTTACCAGCGACCGGCAGCTGGTGGTGTTCCATGACGACACGCTGGACCGCATGACCGGCGTCCACGGCTGGGTGCGGGACTACCCCTGGCAGCAGGTGGGGGCGCTGCCGCTGGCCGGCACCGGATACCACCCGCCGCGGTTTGCCGACGTGCTGGACACGGTGGCCGGCCGGGTGCCTCTGATCGTCGAGATCAAAAGCCGGCGGGAGTACACCGGCGCCTATCTGGACGCGCTGTGCCGTGCCACGCTGGACGCGCTGGCGGGGTACAACGGCCCCTACTGCATCGAGAGCTTTGACCCCCGCGTGGTGCGGCGCATCCGCAAATTTGCCCCCGGCGTGCTGCGGGGCCAGCTGGCCGACTGCCCCCAAAGCTACCGGGAGGAGGGCGCCAACCCCCTGCACGCCTTTGTGATGAGCCGCCTGCTGGGCAACTTTTTGGGCCGGCCGGATTTTATCGCCTGGTGCCCGGCCCCCCGCAACGGCGCGGTAAAGCTGGCCAGGGCCCTGGGTGCGATGATGGTCTACTGGACCGCCCTGCCCACCGACGACACCGCAAAGCTGGAGGCTGGCCACGACGCGGTCATCTTCCAGTGGTATGCCCCGGCGGCAAAGTACCGGCCGTAAGCGCCCTTACCCCCGGGGCAGACCGGTAAAGTCGTGGTTGACGATGTCCACCAGGCTGAACTGTCCGTCCTCGTACTCGAACTTTAAGATGCAGCAGTTGTACAGCCGGGTGTGCAGCTCCACCTTCTGGTTCTGCTCCCAGTAACGCATAAAGGCCCGGCAGGCCCCGCTGTGGCTGACCGCCAGCACGCACCGGTGGTCCGGCCTGGCCATGATCCCGCCCAGCGTATCGGCCATGCGCCGGCGGACCTCCAGCTCGCCCTCGCCGCCGTAGTAGGTCTTGAAAAAGTCGCCGTAGGGCAGCGGCGGGTTCAGGTCCTCGCTCTCGCCCTCGATCTTGCCGAAATGCCACTCTTTCAGCCCTTTCAGGCGGGTGTAGGGCAGGTCGGTGACCAGCTCCAGCGTGTCGCAGGCGCGCTCCGACGTGGAGGAATAGGCGTGGTCGAACACGATGCCGCGGCTGCGGAAGTATTCGCCCGCCACCCTGGCCTGGGCGATGCCCAGCTCGGTCAAAGGCGAATCGCACCAGCCCTGGATCTTGTGCCGCAGGTTGAACACCGTCTGGCCGTGGCGCATCAGATAAAGGATCTTTTTCATAACGATTCCCGCTTTCTTTTCGCTTGTGCAGGCCGCCTGTGCGCTCCGGCTCAAAACGCCGGGCGGGCGGAAATTGACGACCGCCGCGCAGGGCCGGCCTGCGCCTTTATCCTAATCCCCGCCGCCGGCGCTGTCAAGCCGGGCGGGGCGCGCCGCAAAGGAGGCCGCCATGGCCCTGTACCTGCAAGAGTTCCGCTTCCCGGACAAGGACGCCGAGTGGTGTTTTTTCACCGCCCAGCGCATGACCTGCTACGACAGCTTCTATCCCTTCCAGGTGCTGTCCGACCGGGTGCTGGGCCGGCTGGAGTTTGCGCCCGTCACCATCCTGTACGGCGGCAACGGCTGCGGCAAGACCACCGCGCTGAATATTATGGCTGAAAAACTGGGCCTTGCGCGGGACGCGGCCTTCAACCGCACCGCCTTTTTCCCCGACTACCTGCGGCTGTGCGATGACGGCGGCGCGGCCCCGCCGGAGGGCAGCCGCATCATCACCAGCGACGACGTGTTTGCCTGGATGCTGGACCTGCGCGCCTTGAACGACGGCATCGACCGCCGCCGCGAGGAAGTTTTTGCCGAGTATGCCGACGCCCGCTACGCCCATTTCCAGCTCCACTCGCTGGAGGATTACGAGCGGCTGAAACAGGTCAACGCCGCCCGCAGCAAGACAAAGTCCCGCTACGCCCGCAGCCGGCTGATGGGCAACGCCCGCACCCGCTCCAACGGCGAGAGCGCCTACCTCTACTTCACCCAAAAGATCACCGAGAACGCCCTCTATCTGCTGGACGAGCCGGAAAACAGCCTGGCCCCCGCCCGCCAGCTGGAGCTGGCCGGCTTTTTGCAGGATGCGGCGCGGTTTTTCGGCTGCCAGCTGGTCATTGCCACCCACTCGCCCTTTCTGCTGGCGATGCAGGGGGCGAAGGTCTACGACCTGGACGCCGACCCGCCCCGGCCCCGCCGCTGGACCGAGCTGGAAAACGTCCGGGCTTACCGGCAGTTTTTTGCCGACCACGCCGCCGAGTTTGAAACGGACTGACGCCCCGCCGGCCCGCCCGCCATGCCAAAGGAGAACGCCCCATGCGCCACACAAACGAGACCATCGCCGCCGAGACACTGACCGGCAGCCTGCGCGGCGAAGAATACGCCGACTGCACCTTCACCCGCTGCCGCTGGCAGGATCTGCGGGTGGAAAACTGCAGCTTTGCAAACTGCACCTTTGCGGGCTGCCAGTGGTCCGGCGTGGTGTTCAGTTTTACCCAGATGCGGGAGGGCCGGTTTACAGGCTGCGCCTTCCGGGGCATTGCCTGGGGCGGCCTGCAGGGCAAAAGCGCCCTGGCCCGGCCGCTGGCGGCGGCCGAAAACTGCATGTTCCAGTACAACGACTTTTCCGGCATGGCGCTGGCGGGGTTCGACTTTTCCAGCTGCCAGTTCCGGGACTGCCGGTTTGACGGCTGCAGGCTGACCGGCGCCGACTTCAACGGCGTCCGCCTGGGTGAGAGCCAGTTCACCCGCTGCGCGCTGGACCGGGCCGATTTCCGCGACGCCCAGGGCTATGTCATCGCCCCGGCGGACAACACGCTGAAAGGGGCAAGGTTCAGCTTCCCCGACGTGGTGCGCCTTTTGGACGGCACCGGCATTAAGATCGAATAAGCACACAAAACCGCCCCGCCGGGTGCAGCTGCTGCTGCCCGGCGGGGCGGTTTTTCTTGATCTGGTCGGATTGGTTTTGCTTGGCCCGGCGCTCCTGCCCCCGCGGGACAAACAAGAGGCTGCGGGGTCAGCCCTTTGCGCCGTAATCCCGCGCGCCGTAGATGGCGGTGCCGATGCGCACGATGGTGGCGCCCTCGCGGATGGCGGCCTGGTAGTCGCCGCTCATGCCCATGGACAGGGTGTCCGGCAGCGCGGCGGCGTAGTGCCGCTCCTGCAGGCGGGTCAGCAGCGTACGCATTTGGGCAAAAAAGGCGCGGGTCTCGTCGGGGGCGGCGTCGGCGGGCGGGATGGCCATCAGCCCCCGCAGCCGCAGATGGGCGGCGGCCTCGGCGGCGTCGGCCAGCGCCCACAGCGCGTCGGGCGACACGCCGCTCTTGCTCTCCTCGTCGCCGATGTTGATCTCGATCAAAATGTCCTGGGTGACGCCCAGCCGGGCGGCGGCCGCTTCGATCTTGTCCAGCAGCCGCTGGCTGTCCACGCTCTCGATCATGGCGGCGCGGCCCACCACCTTGTTGACCTTGTTGGTCTGCAGGTGGCCGATAAAATGCCCCGGCTTGCCCAGATAGGCCCCGGCATCGGTCTTTTCCACCAGCTCCTGCACGTGGTTCTCGCCAAACAGGTCAATGTCCAGCGCGGCGCTTTCGCGCACCTCCTCCACCGTGCGGGTCTTGCAGGCTGCGCACAGCAGCACTTCGGCCGGGTCGCGGCCGGCGGCGCGGGCGGCGGCCGCCATGTTGGCGCGGATGGCGGCCACGGCTTCGGCCATCTGCTGTTTGGTTGCCTGGGTTGCCATAGTTTTTCCCTCCCGAAACGGCCCTGCGCCCGCAAAGGGCAGGGCCGGAAAAGTTCTCAGGGTGTATCGGATAAATCAAAAGTGCCGAAAAATTCGCTAAAAAGTGGCGAATACAAGGCGCGAGGCCGCAGCAATACTTGGTGTATGGCAAGGCCCCGCAACGCAGCAGGCGCTGCTTTTTAGTAGAATTAGACGGTGCTGGGGATTTGTCAGATGCACCTTAGAATTTCTGGTAGACGGCGCGCTCGCCGCCGATGTACTTGGGCCGGCAGCGGGCGCACAGGATATGCGCTTTGCCGATGTGGTCCAAACTCAGCCGCACCGGCACCGCCACCCGGCGCAGGTGCATGCCGATCAGCGTGCCGCCGATGTCGATGCCCGCCCCGGCGCGCACCTCCTCCACCAGCACCGGCTCGGCAAAGGCCCGCCAGCAGTTGGTGGCCCAGCTGCCGCCGGCGTGGGGCTGGGGCACGGCGTTGACCTGCTCATAGCCGTACTGTTCGGCGGCGGCCCGCTCCAGCACGATGGCGCGGTTCAGGTGCTCGCAGCACTGGGCGGCCAGGTAGATGCCGCGGGCCTTCAAAGCCGGCAGCACGCCGTCCAGCACGGCTTTGGCGGCCTCCATGCTGCTGTCTTTGCCGATGTGCCCGCCCACGATCTCGCTGCTGGAACAGCCGATGACAAAAATGTCGCCGGCTCTCAGGTTCGCCGCGTTCAAAAGTTCCTCCACCGCCTGGCGGGACTGGCGGGAGATCTCAAACAATGTTTCCTGCTCCATGCAAAAGCCTCCTTCCGGCCATGTGCCGATGCGGGGCGGCGCCGCGCCGTCCCGCTGAAACGATCATATAAAATGCGCGCGCTGCGCGCTCAGATCAGATACAGCCCCACCCAGGCCGCCGCGCTGCCGAAGGCCAGCCCGGCCAGCACGTCGCCGGGATAGTGGACGCCGCTCAGCACCCGGGTGACGGCAATGACCAGCGCCAGCGCGCCCGCCGGGACGCCCAGCGGCGGCCAGACGTACCAGGCCGTCACCGCGATGCCCGCCGCCGAGAACGCGTGCCGGCTGGGCATGCTTTTGCCCCTGGTATCCTTGGGGAACAGCGGCGGCTGGCCGAACGCCTCGTAGGGGCGGGGGCGGTCGATGGCCGCCCGCAGCGCTGTGCCCAGCAAAAACACCGCCGCCGGCACCAGCACCGCCCGCAGCAGGCGGGCGTCCCCCTGCCGGGCCAGCCAGGCCAGCAGCCCGGCATACAGCAGGTACACCAGCGCCACCGACGCCTGCGCGGCCAGATGGATGCCCCGGCAAAGCCGCGGATGCGCCCGCAGCCGGGCCAGCATGGCCGAGTAACGCTGTGCAGTCATCAAGTGCGATTCCTCCGTCTGTTTCTTGCGCTGATTACAGCATAGCACCCCCGTCCGGCCTTGTCAAACCGGGCGCGCCGCACTTGCGCCCGCAGCCGCGGCTGCGTATAATAAAATGGAAAAGCGGCCGGGCCTGTCCGGCGGCGAACGGCCTTCGACCGTAAACTCTGCCAAAAACGAGGTACCCGTTTTGTTTGAATTTGCCAATTTCCTGCTGCTGGCGCTGTTTGCGGCCGCGGCATTTGACGCTGTGACCGCGCTGTACGCCGCCCCCGGCCGGGGGCTGGCGCGCATCCGCGCGGCCTTTGCGCACCGGTGGACCGCCGAGCATTTCCTGTTCGGCGGCTGGGGCGCCGCCTGGCGCGAGAAAGCCGGCGGTTGGCTGTTCGCCGTCGGCCTGGCCGCCTACGAGTTCACCGTCTGCTTCTGCAACAGCATGGCCCGCGTCCAGTGGGACTGGGTGCCGGGCAGCCTGGCCCCGGTGCTGGACTGGACGGCCTTCCTCTGTTTCGGGGCCAAGATCCTGCTGGGCACGCGGTACACCTGGCGGTCGCTGGGGGTGGCGGGCTGCCTGTACTTTATCGGGCGCTGGACCTACTTCAACAGCCAGAACATCTGGTGGATCGGCATCATCCTGGCGGTGCTGGCCGCCAAGGGCACGGCGCTGAAAAAGCCGCTGCGCGCCTACCTGGGCGCGGGGCTGTGCGGCGTGGCGCTGACCGTCGGGCTTTACTATGCCGGGCTGATCCCCGCCGGCTCCGGCAGCGAGCGCGTGGGCGAGGTGCGGGGCACCTTCGGCTACGGCCACCCCAACACCTTCGGCGGGCTGGTGTTCGGCCTGACCATGGCCTACGCCATGCTGCGCGCCGGAAAAATGCGCTGGCGGGACATTGCCGTCGTCGCCGCGTCGGGCGTGTTCTTGTGGGTGGGGCCTGCGTCCCGCTCGGCGGCGCTGTGCGCGCTGCTGCTGGCGGCGGTGCTGGCCGTCCACAAGCTGCGGCCGCGCCTGCTGGCCGGCAGGGCGGTGCCGGGGCTGGGTGCCGCCTTTGTGGCGGCGCTGGCGGCGGTCAGCTTTGTGCTGCCGCTGTTTTTGGTCAAGACCGGGCCGTGGAACAACGACTTTGGCCCCGCCTGGATCGCGGCCATCGACAACGTCCTGACCAACCGCCTGTCCCTGACCTGGAGCGCCTACTGGCTGCTGGACGTCAAGATCGCCGGGCAGGTGCTGGACGCCTGGCCCCCGCTGGACAACTCCTTTGCCTTTGCGCTGTACCAGTTTGGCCCGGTGGTGCTGGCCATCCTGCTGGTGCTGCTGGCCGCGGCGCTGTGGGGCCTGGCAAAGACCCGCCGGTACCCGGAATTCCTCTGCCTGGCGGTCATGCTGGTCTACGCCTATATGGAGTGCCAGAGCTTCCACCTGACCACCGATCCCGCGTCGCTTTTGCTGTGCGGCGCGGTCTACGCGCTGCCGCCGGACCGCTGGCCGGCGCTGGACGCCGCCCCGCCGGAACACGGCCCGGCGGGGGAGGGCGCGGCATGAAAACGCTGTACCTGATCGGCGGCGCCATGGGCGTGGGCAAGACGGCCGCCTGCCAGCAGCTCAAGCGGCTGCTGCCGGACTGCGTTTTTCTGGACGGCGACTGGTGCTGGGACGCCGACCCCTTTGTGGTCACGCCGGAAACGCAGGCCATGGTGCAGGACAACATCTGCCACCTGCTGAACAATTTTCTGCACTGCAGCGCCTACCAAAATGTGGTGTTCGGCTGGGTGATGCACCGGCAGGACATCCTGGACACACTGCTGGCCCGGCTGGACACGGCGGGCTGCCGGGTGGTCTGTGTTTCGCTGGTCTGCACGCCGGAGGCTCTGCGCGCCCGGCTGCAGGGGGATATCGACCGCGGCCTGCGCCAGCCGGACGTGCTGGCGCGCAGCCTGGCCCGCCTGCCGCTGTACGCGGCGCTGGACACCCGCAAGCTGGACACCACCCGCCTGACCCCCGCCGGGACCGCCCGCGCCATCGCCGCGCTGTGACCGGCCGGGCAGAGACAGCCGACCATAACAAGGACCGCCGCCCCGCGGCCCTGCCTTTTGAACCGGCAGGCCGCGGGGCGGCGGTTTGTCTGGGGCGGCCGGGGCGGGGGAGCTTGCGGGCCCCGTGCCCCGGCCGAAAATGCTTGCGTTTTTGGGGGAACGTCGCGGAGCCTGGTCAGTCCACCGGCCACACGCCGGCGTCGGTCAGGTCTGCCGAGACCTCGGTCTCCTCCGCGGCCGCGTCGGCGGATGCCTGGGCGCTGCCGGCGTCCGTTGTGCCGGACACCGCCTGGGCGTCATCCTCCCCGGCCGCGGCGGTCTCCTCAGCGGGCGGGGCGGTCCCGGCGGCTTCCTCGGCGGCGGCCTGGGCTTCGGCCAGCGTCTGCGCGGCCGAGATCAGCCCGCTGACCTCGCCGGAGGGCTTCTCCAGCAGGTAAGCGCCCACCGCCTTGCCCTTGTAGACCAGCAGCACGCAGTAGGTGTCCTGCTCGCCGTCGGACAGGGCGGGGCAAAGCACCGTCCATTTTTCCACCGTCTTGCCCTTGTAGTCGGCCAGGGTCATGCCGCTCTCGCCCACCACCTGGTCAAAGGCAGTAAAGCTGTCGTCCCAGGTTTTGGGGATCTTGACCTTATCCACCGCGGCGGTGGCCAGGTCCACCTCGAACCCGTGGCCGGTGAAAAATACGGCGATGTCCTGGGTGGTCTCGATGCCCGGCTCCGCATCGGCGCCGGCCGTCACCGTCCCGCCCGTAAAATGCACCGCCGCCGTGATGGCCCCCGCCAGGCAGACCCCGCACAGCGCCAGCGCGCCGGCCTGGCGCAGCCCCGGCTTTGTCATGGTAAACAGAAACATAGTGCCGCCCCCTTGGCTGTTGATTGGCAGCACCGTTGCCCCGCACCCTTTGCGCCGGGCCTGCCGCCGTGTTCAACACAAGGGTATGCGGCGGCGGGCCGGGGTATGCCTGGGGCGCTGCGGGCAGATCCCCCGCATGGCAAGGGAACAGACGCGGCCGGCGTTACCCGGCCTTCCGCCGGGCGTATTGGCGGTACAGCGCGCACAGCTGCCGCCCCGTGGCGGCGATGCTGCGCGCCTCGGCGGCGGCGCGGCCCTCTGCGCCCAGCCTCGGCCAGGCCCCGCCCAGAATATCGCCGACGGCGGCCCGGAATCCCGCCGTGTCCCGGCGCTTGAGCACCTGTTTGCCGTCGGTCAGCCAGCCCTGGTACACCGGGATATCCCGCACCACCACGGGGATGCCGCAGGCCAGGGCTTCCAGCACCACAATGCCCTCGGTCTCCTCGTGGCTGCAAAAGGCGAACACGTCGGCGCCGCAGTAGGCGTCCCGCAGTTCGGCCTGGCTGACATAGCCGGGGAAGCGCAGGTTGGCCGGCGCCTCGGCAATGGCGCGGCGGACGGCGGCGGGGGTCAGCGCCGGGTCGGTGTAGCCGAACCAGAAAAATTTCACCTCCGGCATGGCGCGGGCCAGCTCGATAAAGTCCAGGACACCCTTGCGCACAAAGTAGTGCCCGGCGCAGATCACCACCGGGTCGCTGTCCGCCAGCCCGTAAGCCCGGCGGAAGGCGGCCCGCCGCCCGGCGTCCGGGGCAAAAAAGGCGGTGTCCACGCCGTTGGTCAGGGCGCAGACCGGGCGCTTTAAGCGGTAGCCGTCCAAAATCTGTTTGGAGTAGGGGGTGGGGGTGATGACAAGATCCCCCAGCCCGTAGCAGAAGCGGAGCCACTGCTTGAACAGCGGCGCCGCCAGGTTGGAGCCGGGGAAAGAGTCCCGGAAATCCTGCATGGTAGAGTGGCCGTAATAGACCACCGTCTCGCCCCGCAGGCGGGCGCGCAGCGCGGCGAACACCGCGTCGGGCAGCACGGTGTTGATGTGCACCGCGTCGGCGTGGCCCTGCCAGCCTTCGGTCACGGCAACGCCGGCCTGCTCCAGCATGGCTTTCTGGTGATAAAACGCCTGGCCCACGCCGCTGCGACCCACCAGTTTCAGCGAACCATTGTACAAATGCACGCGCATGATCGTTACCTCCACAGTCCCAGCAGCTGCTGGAACAAAAGCGTCAGACCCAGGCTGTACAGCGCGATGGAAAAGGGCTTGCACAGCAGGATGATGGCGGTGTACAGCTTCCAGCTGATCTCGGTGGTGCCGGCCAGGAAGCAGAGATAGTCGTCCGGCGCCACCGGGATAAAGATCAGGAAGGCGAACCACCGGGCAAAACGGTTTTTCTCGCCCGCCCAGCGGTCGTATTTGTCGATGAGCGTTTGGGGAAACATCCGGTACAAAAGCGGCCGGCCGCAGCTGCGGGCGATGGCAAAGGCCATCAGGCTGCCGATGCAGATGCCCGTGTAGTTGTACACAAAGCCCATCCAGGGGCCGAACAGCACCACCCCGGCCAGGCAGCCCAGACCGCCGGGCAGGATGGGCACCACCACCTGCACCGCCTGGAACACCACAAACACCGCAGGCCCCGCGGGGCCAAAGCCGTCCACAAAGCTGCGCAGCGCCTGCTGCGAGGAGAGAAGCCCCTGCTGCCAGAACCAGATCCCCAGCGCCACGCAGGCCGCCAGCCCCAGCACCGAGGCCGCCTGCATCCATTTCATCGGCATTGATTTCGTCATCCTGTCCTCCGTTGCATCTGTTTTGTGTCAGGCGGGGTCACCGCCCGGCGGGGACCAGCCCGCGCCGGACCGTCCGCCGGTCGGCGTCGGCCCGGGCCAGGCAGGCTTCGCGGTAAAGCGCCTCGGCCCGCTGGGCAAACTGCGCGGCCGAAAATTCCTGCGCGGTGCGGGCGGCCCGCCCGCCCATGGCGCGGCGCAGCCCCTCGTCGGCCAGCAGTGCGGCCAGGGCGCTGTCCCGCCCGGCGGCGGTGGCGTACTGCCAGCCGTCCACGCCGTTGGTCACCACGCCGTCCAGGCAGGGGTCGGCCCGGCAGACCAGCGGCAGCCCTGCGGCCATCGCCTCAAAGTAGGTCAGGCCCTGGGTCTCGCTCTGCGATGCGCTGACAAACACATCGCCCATGTGGTAGAAAAGCGGCACCTCGGCGGGCGGCACCATGCCGGCAAACACCACGGCCGGGGCGTCCAGCCCCATGGCTGCGGCCAGCTGGCGCAGGCGGGGCTCGTCCGGGCCGCCGCCGGCCAGCAGCAGCGTCACCGGGGCGCTGCCCAGCGCAGCGCGGCTTTCCAAAAGCTCGTCGATGGCTTTTTCGCGGGCAAGGCGGCCCACATACACCAGCACGGCATTGCCGGCGGGGATGCCCAGCGCCTCCCGGCGGGCCGCCAGCAGGGCGGGGGACGGCTTTGCGGCAAAGCGGTCCAGGTCGATGCCGGTGGGGATGACGCGCACCGGCCGGCGCACGCCGTAGCCGGCCAGCAGCCGCTGCACTTTGGCGCTGGGGGCGATGACCGCGTCGGTCCGGGCCAGCACCGCGCGGGTAAAGCCCTTGACCAGCAGCCGGCCCCAGCGGCGGCTGGGCGAAAAGTAGTGGGTGTAATCCTCGTAGACGGTGTGGTAGGTGTGCACAAGCGGCGCGCCGCAGGCCTTGGCGATGCGCCGCGCCAGGCCGAAGGTGGAAAACTCGCACTGGCTGTGCACCACGTCGGGGCACCAGGCAATCAGCTGGTTCAGCGGCGAGGACAGCGCCGGTACGCGCAGCCGCGCGCCGGGGTAGATGTGCCCCGCATCCAGCGAGCCCACCGCGTAGACGCCGTCGGCCTGCCAGCCGCGGCTGCCGCCCGAAAGGGTCAGCACGCGCACCTCGTGCCCGCGGCGGGTCAGTTCCCGCCGCAGTGTCAAAATGGACGTGACCACGCCGTTGACGGCGGGCGCGTACCAGTCGGATGTGATCAGGATCTTCATGGCAAATACCTCAAAAGCAGGCTGCCGCCGCCCGGCGGGGCGGCAGGGAAAGCCTGTGTGTATCATTGGCTTTGTCCATAAAAACGAAACACCCCGCCCGGATTGAGCAGGGCGGGGCAATTTTTACAGTTTGGTAACATTTAGCCTGTCCCGCGGGCCGCGCCGCCTGCCGGAAACACAAAACCGCCGCCCCCTCCAAGGCGAGGGAGCGGCGGGTTTTATCGGGCTATATGGCCGGGCAGGCTCAGGCGTTGGCCTGGGCGGCAGCGACGGCGCAGGCGACGGTCATGCCGACCATCGGGTTGTTGCCGGCGCCGATCAGGCCCATCATCTCAACGTGGGCGGGCACGCTGGAGGAGCCGGCGAACTGGGCGTCGCCGTGCATGCGGCCCATCGAGTCGGTCAGGCCGTAGGAAGCGGGGCCGGCGGCCACGTTGTCGGGGTGCAGGGTACGGCCGGTGCCGCCGCCGGAAGCGACGGAGAAATACTTCTTGCCGTTCTCGATGGCCCACTTCTTGTAGGTGCCGGCGACCAGGTGCTGGAAGCGGGTGGGGTTGGTGGAGTTGCCGGTGATGGAGACCTCGACGCCCTCCATCTTCATGATGGCAACGCCCTCCAGCACGTCGTTGGCGCCGTAGCACTTGACGGCGGCGCGCTCGCCCTCAGAGTAGGGCACCGTCTCGACGACCTTGACCTCGCCGGTCTTGAAGTCGAACTCGGTCTTGACGTAGGTAAAGCCGTTGATGCGGCTGATGATCATGGCGGCGTCCTTGCCCAGGCCGTTCAGGATGACGCGCAGCGGGGTCTTGCGGACCTTGTTGGCGGTGCGGGCGATGCCGATCGCGCCTTCGGCAGCGGCGAAGGATTCGTGGCCGGCCAGGAAGGCGAAGCAGTGGGTGTCCTCATGCAGCAGCATGGCGCCCAGGTTGCCGTGGCCCAGGCCGACATGGCGCTGCTCGGCGACGGAACCGGGAACGGTGAAGGCCTCCAGGCCCTCGCCGATGGCGGCGGCGCAGTCGGCGGCGCTCTTCAGGCCGCGCTTGACGGCGATGGCGGTGCCCAGGGTGTAGGCCCAGACGGCGTTGTCAAAGCAGATGGGCTGGATGCCGCGGACGATCTTGTCGCAGTCGATGCCCTTGGAAAGGAGCAGCTCATTGCAGGCGTCCAGAGATTCGAGGCCATTGGCTTTCAGGCACTCGTTGATTTTGGGCATCCGGCGCTCCTGAGATTCAAAAGTAGCCATAGTATCTGTTCCTCCCTCTCTTATTCTTCACGCGGGTCGATGTACTTGACCGCGCCCTGCTCCGGGCTGAAACGGCCGTAGGTGCCGATGTTCTTCTCGTAGGCGGTCTTGGGATCGACACCGTGGCGGATGTCCTCCATCATCTTGCCCAGGCGGACAAACTGGTAGCCGATGACCTGGTCGTTCTTGTCGATGGCGGTCTTGAGGATGTAGCCCTCGGTCAGCTCCAGGTAGCGGACGCCCTTGGCCTTGGTGGAGAAGATGGTGCCGGTCATGCTGCGCAGGCCCTTGCCCAGGTCGTCCAGGCCGGCGCCGATGGGCAGGCCATCCTCAGAGAAAGCGGTCTGGCTGCGGCCGTAGACGATCTGCAAAAACAGCTCGCGCATGGCCACGTTGATGGCGTCGCAGACCAGGTCGGTGTTCAGCGCCTCCAGGATGGTCTTGCCGGGCAGGATCTCGCCGGCCATGGCGGCCGAGTGGGTCATGCCGGAACAGCCGATGGTCTCGACCAGGGCCTCCTCAATGACGCCCTTCTTGATATTCAGGCTCAGCTTGCAGGTGCCCTGCTGCGGTGCGCACCAGCCCACGCCGTGGGTGTAGCCGCTGATGTCCTCAATTTGGTAAGCCTTTACCCATTCGCCCTCCTCAGGGATGGGAGCCGGGCCGTGCTTGGGACCTTTGGCAATGGGGCACATGTGTTCGACTTGTGCAGAATAGGTCATAATATTCTCTCCTTTGCGTGAAATTGGGGTAAGCATTACACAGCACCTTCATTATAAAATGGGATTCGCCGTTTTTCAAGACTTTTTGCAGGACTTTGTGACAAAACTGACGTTTCCGGCCGCGCCGCCGTGCAAAAAAGCCCGCTGCGCCGGCAAAACGGCCGGTGCGGCGGGCTTTCGGATGCGATCAGTTCAGAACCAGGCAGCAAAAAATACACGGGACAAAACCGCCGCCAGCGCCATCGAAACGACGGCCGCTGCGATGGTAATGGCAAGGGTGCGCGGCGATGCGGCGGCTGCTGCCGGCCCCGCAGCCGCTTTACGCCGCAGCCGCCTGCCGTGCGCCGGCGCGGCGGGCGCAGGCTGCGGGGCGGGGGAGGACCAGGCTGCCAGCAGGCCGAACAGCAGCATCACTTCGGGGAAGATCATCGACACCCGGATGCTGACCACCGCCTGGGCCAGGTAGCTGCACAGCGCCAGCAGCACCGGGGCCACGCCGGCGCTGCCCCAGCGGGCAAAGCCCCGGCGCAGGCTGGATACCACAAACACCAGCCAGGCCGCCAGGCCCAGGATCCCGGTGGAAAGCAGCTGCTCCAGATACTCGTTGTGGGCGGCGTAAAAGGTGGCCATGCGGGGGGTCATGGCGTCGCCGGCCCAGGCCTCCACGGCCTGGTGCATCATGCCGGGGCCGTAGCCCACCAGCTTGCGCCACAGCGGCGCGTCGGCCCAGGCGCCCCAGGCGGCTTTCCAGGCAACGCCCCGGTAGGTGCCCCAGTCGTCGTTAAAGACAAAAAAGTTGTCCAGCGCGCCCAGGCTGGGGAACCCCGGCCACAGGTTGGCCAGCAAAAACACCAGCGCGCCCGCGCCCAGCACCACCGCCGTCAATACCCGGCCCAGCCGGCAGAGCGAGATCTCCGGCCGGCCTTTGCGCGCCCGCCAGGCAAGCCCCGCCCAGATGCCCAGGCAGACAAGCCCCAGCGGCAGCGCCAGCCGGATGTCGCCGAACTTTGCCAGGATCGAGGTGCCGCCCTGGCTGCGCACGTTGGCGCGCATCCAGTGCATCCAGGCCGCCCAGGCAAAAAACAGCACGCCCACCACCGCGCCGCGGCGCATCTTTTTGGTGTCGAAATCCTTGTGGCAGGCCAGCACCATCATGGCGGTGCCGATGCCCAGCGTCAGGCCCTCGGCGTCCACCACCGCCAGCGCCAGCGCGCCGAAACAGGCGGGGATGCCGTACAAAACCGTCCGCAGCCGGCCCTGCGCGGTCAAAAAGGCGTAGAATACCAGCGGCAGCGCCACGGCCATGTACCCGGCGTTGAAGTCTTTCTGCCCCAGCGTGGAGAAAAACTGCCACCGCTCCGCCACGGCGGTGTCCCGGTAGGTGCCGATCAGGTCGATGTCAAAGATGTTCAGCACATAAAACACCGTCACCGCAATGACGGTGACGCCGGTAAACCCGGCCAGGAGATCCATGCCGCGCTCCGGCGCGTAGGCCCGCACCGCCAGGTAGCCGGCGGCGGTCACCAGCACCAGTGCCAGCCCGCCGTAGTAGCTGCCCAGCCCCCACGCCGACCATGCCGGTTTCAGCGAAAGGCAGGTGGCCAGCACCGACGCGCCCGCAAAGGCGGCCAGCCCCCACAGGGTCGGGTCGCGGCGGGCGGCGGCCAGCCGGCCCGGCACCGGCCGCCCGCCGATCAGCGCGCTGGCGCCCAGCGCCGCGCACCACAGGATGAACAGGACGAACACGGCTGTGAACTTGGTCACGCCCAGGTTGGAAAACTTGTCCACATACAACGGATAGACGCACAGCGTGGCCGCGCAGAAGGCCATGGCACAGCCGGCGGTCAGGCGGTCAAGGGGATTGTCCCGCATAGTTGGCTTGTCCTCCCGGTATACAAAATTACGTTCCGGGCCGGCGGAAAACAGACGGCAAACAGCACTTTTTGCCGGTCCGGCCGCCCCGGAACAGATACAGTCATACATTGTACCCTGCGGGGCGGGAATTTTCAACCGTTCAGGGCCGTTTCGGCAAAGGTTTTACAAGTGTGACACAAATCAGCCCCGCCAGCGCGCAGGCGCCCGCCGCCCAGTGCCTTGCCGCCATGGGCAGAAGCTGGCTGCCCGCATAGCTCAGCAGGCTGCCGGCGCTCATGCCCAGGGCCAGAAAGCCGTAGTTGACCCCGGCGTGGGGCAGGCCGAACAGGTCGGTGTTGAAGGCCGGCTCCACCGCCGCCTCGCCGGAATAGCAGAAGGTCAGCGCCGCGTAGGCCGCCGCCACCCACCAGCCGCCCGCAAAGGCGAAGGCCGCCGAGCCTGCCGCCAGCCCCAGGTACAGCGCGCCCAGCACCCGCTTGCGGCCCAGCCTGTCGCTGGCAAAGGGGCAGAAAAGCCGCCCCGCCGCCGACGCTGCCGACCCGATGACCACGCACCACTGGGCCAGGTTTTCGTCCATGCCGCGCCGGGCGGCGATGGAGAGGATCTCCGGGCTGAACAGCAGCACCGGCGGCGCGGCCAGCGCCACCGCCGCCAGGCACAGCCAGTACTGCCGGGTGCGCAGCATCTGCCTGGGGGCCAGGTCGGGGGCGTTTTGTCCCTGCTGCGCGGCCGCCCGGCCGGCGGAGGAGCCGGGCGGATTTTGCAGCACCGCCGCCCCCGCGCCGCAGACTGCCAGCATCACGCCGCCCAGCGCGCCGAAGCAGATCCGCATACCGAACGCCCCGCCCGCCAGCCGCACAAACAGCGTGAAAAACGCCCCCGAAAGCCCCATGGCCACGCCGGTGACGCCGGTGGCAAAGCCCTTTTTGTCCGCGTACCATTTCTGCACGCAGGCCAGCACCGACGGCGCCAGAAAGGCGCTGCCCAGCCCGGCGGGCAGGCTGAACGCAAGCCAGAACACCGCCGCCTGCCCCGCCGGCACAAAGGCCGCGGCCACAAAACCGCCGCCCAAAAGCGCCGCGCCCAAAAGCCCCGCCGGGCGGGGGCCTTTGGCGTCCTGCAGCCAGCCGCCCAGCAGGCAGCCCAGCCCGTAGGCGGCCACCAGCAGCGCAAAGGCCAGCGTGGCCTGGCCGCGGGCAAAGCCGTATTCCTCCATGACCGGTTTTTGGAACACGCCCCAGGCGGCGGGGATGCCGGTGAGCAGCTGGACAGCCGCCCCCGCCGCCAGGACGGCCTTTGCGCGGGGCTGGGTATGCATGGGCGGGACCTTCTTTCCACAATACTTCCCCAACAGTATGCCCCGCCGCGGTTGACAAAATGCCGGCGGAAAGGCTATGATGATACCGTTATATGTTATTTGGTGGTGCGTCAGCGGATGAGATTGGCGCTATACCACAAATCCTTTCAACCGTGAACAAGAGGGGGACCCCAACATGAAAACCCAGCCCTTGAAGGGCATGCGCGACCTGCTGCCCGCCGAGCAGACGCTGCGCGACCACATCCAGGCCGAGATTTTGGCCACCTACCGCGCCGCCGGCTTCCAGCGCATCTCCACCCCGATTTTGGAGGACCTGGAAAACCTGGACAAGAGCGACGGCGGCGACAATTTGAACCTGATCTTCAAGGTGCTCAAGCGGGGCGACAAGCTGGCCGCGGCGCTGGCTTCCGGCGACGAGGCCAGGCTGGCCGACATGGGCCTGCGCTACGACCTGACGCTGCCCTTGTCCCGCTACTATGCCGCCCACCGGGCCGAGCTGCCCAACCCCTTCAAGGTCATCCAGACCGACCGGGTCTACCGGGCCGAGCGCCCCCAGAAGGGCCGCCTGCGGGAGTTTGTCCAGTGCGACATCGACATTTTGGGCGACAGCTCCCCCAACGCCGAGGTGGAGCTGATCGACGTGACGGCGCGGGCGCTTCTGCGCATCGGCTTCACCGGCTTTACCGTCAACATCAACGACCGGCGCATCCTGCGGGCAATGCTGCAGACCATGGGCTTTGCCGCCGACACGCTGGACACCGTCTGCGTCAGCTTTGACAAGCTGGACAAGGTGGGCGCCGAGGGCGTGCGGGACGAGCTGGCCGCCAAGGAGCTGCCCGCCGGCGCGGTGGCCGCCCTGTACGAGTTTTTGCAGCAGGGCGACGTCTCGCTGGAGGCGGTCTCCGCCCGCTGCGGCGACCCGGCGCTGGCCGGCGACCTGCGGTATGTGCTTTCCGCCAGCGAGAAAGTCGCCGCCGGGCGCTACAGCGTGGCCTACTGCCCCAGCCTGGTGCGCGGCCAGGGCTACTACACCGGCATGGTGTTCGAGGTCACCTGCCCGCAGTTCTCCGGCGCGGTGGCCGGCGGCGGCCGGTACGACAACATGGTGGGCAAGTTCATCGGCCAGCAGGTGCCGGCGGTGGGCTTTTCCATCGGGTTCGAGCGGGTCTGCGGCATCCTGCTGGAGCAGGGCTACGCCATCCCCGGCGCCAAGCCGCGGCTGGCGCTGCTTTACCTGCCCGACGCCGACTTTGCCGCCGTGCTGGCCAAGGCCGAGCGCCTGCGCGCCGACTACGACGTGACGGTGCTTGCCCAGGCCAAAAAGCTGGGCAAGCAGTTCGGCACGCTGGAAAGCGCCGGCTACAGCGCCGTTGCCTTTGCCGACAACGACGACATCCGCACCCTGGGCCAGAAGCAGTGACGTTGGCCGGGAAGATCTCCGGCACCGGCGGCAGCGCACCCCGCAGCCGCAATCGACTATCAGCACCGCCCGCCCCGGCGTATTAGCGGAGTGCGCCCAAGGAACCTTTGCCGAAAAATTGAACCAAAACAGGCCGTTGGCTTGCGCTGCCGCCGCTTGGCGTCCACAAAGGACGCCGGCGTTCCGGCGCCTTGCCGCCGGCCTGTTTTTGCGATTTTTTCGGTGCTTCGCAGTTTTGCTGCCCGGCGCGGCAAAACCACAGCTTCCTTGCGCTTGCTCCGCTTTGCCGGGGCGGATGGTTTCTTTTTTGCGGCGGGGGCGGGGGAGGCGCTTTTGGTCGTGCGGGCCGGGATGCCAAATGCTGACAATTTATAAAAAATCCACTGCCTTGTTGAAAAATTATCAAGCATCCTGTACAATAGAGGACAGAAGGGCCCCGCTGTGGCCTGCCGTGCCGGGAACGCCGATGCGCCGCCCGGCCACCCGCGCCGCCGGCGCTTTTGCCGCCCCGGCGCCACACATCAGGAGGTAGCAACCCGTGTCGAGACTTTCCATCGAAACCCCGGACCGCGCGCAGCAGGTGGTGGAAGACCTGTGCCGCGATATGGGGCACCGCATCGCGGCCAACCCGCCGGGGCTTTGCCCGGTGGACATGGCGCTGAATTTTCTGCGCCTGTGCCACGCCCAGACCTGCGGCAAGTGCGTGCCCTGCCGCATCGGCCTGTCCCAGCTGGAGACGCTGATCGAGAGCGTGCTGGACCAGACCGCCCCCGAAGGCACCATTGACCTGATCGAATCCACCGCCGCCGCCATTGCCGACTCGGCCGACTGTGCCATCGGCTACGAGGCCGCCGCCATGGTGCTGGAGGGCGTGCGCGGCTTCCGCGAGGATTACGAGGAGCACGCCCACAACGGCCGCTGCATCTGCAGCCTGAAACAGCCGGTGCCCTGCGTGACCACCTGCCCCGCCCATGTGGACATCCCCGGCTACATCGCCCTGGTGCGGGAAGGCCGCTTTGACGACGCGGTGGACCTGATCCGCAAGGACAATCCCTTCCCCTACTCCTGCGCCTATGTCTGCGAGCACCCCTGCGAGCGGCAGTGCCGCCGCCGTTTGGTGGACGACGCGGTGAACATCTGCGGCCTGAAACGCTACGCCGTGGACCACTGCACCCGCACCGCGCCCCCGCCGGCAGCCCCGGCCACCGGCAAGCGTGTGGCGGTGGTGGGCGGCGGCCCCAGCGGCCTGACAGCCGCCTACTACCTGAGCCAGATGGGCCATTCGGTCACCGTGTTTGAGCAGCGGGAAAAGCTGGGCGGCATGCTGCGCTACGGCATCCCCGACTACCGCCTGCCGCCTGACGTGCTGGACCATGACATCGACTACATCCTGGCCGCCGGCGTCGAGGTGAAAACCGGCGTCTGCGTGGGCAGGGAAGTGCAGGTGCCCGACCTGCAGAAGGACTACGACGCCGTCTACGTCGCCATCGGCGCCCACGCCGACAAAAAGCTGGGCCTGGAGGGCGAGGACAGCGAGAATGTGCTCTCCGCCGTCGAGTTGCTGCGCAACTGCGGCGAGGGCAATGCCCCCGACTTTACCGGCAAGCGGGTGGTGGTCATCGGCGGCGGCAACGTCAGCATGGACGCCACCCGCACCGCCATCCGCCTGGGCGCCGAGAGCGTGACCTGCGTTTACCGCCGCCGGGTGGACGACATGACCGCCCTGCCGGAGGAGATCGAGGACGCTTTGGCCGAGGGCTGCCAGATTTTGCCTTTGCAGGCGCCCCACCGCATCGAGGCCGATGAAAACGGCAGGGTGGCCGCCCTGTGGACCCGGCCCCAAATCATCGGCGGCTACGGCCGCGACGGCCGCCCCGGCCCCCGCAACGCCGCCGAGAAGGAGTTCCGCATCCCGGCGGACTACATCATCATCGCCATCGGCCAGCGCATCGAGTCCGACCAGTTCGAGAAAGGCGGCATCGAGACCAGCCACGGCGCGCTGAAAGCCGACCTGTCCGGCTACGTGCCCGGCACCCCCAACGTGTTTGCCGGCGGCGACGCGGTCACCGGTCCGGCCACCGTCATCCGCGCGGTGGCGGCGGGCAAGGTGGGCGCCGCCAACATCGACGCGTTTCTGGGCTTCCACCACACCATCGGCACGGCGGTGCGCATCCCGCCCGCCAAGCTGTCCAACACGCCGCCCTGCGGCCGCATCCAGCCAAAAAGCCGCAACCCGCTGGAGGCCCGCTGCGACTTCCAGCTGGCCACCTGCGGCATGACCGAGGAGGAAGCCATGCAGGAGGCAAGCCGCTGCCTGCGCTGCGACCACTTCGGCTACGGCATCTTTAAGGGAGGGAGGACGACCCAATGGTAAACGTGACAGTCAACGGCACGGCCGTGCAGGTGCCGGAGGGCACCACCATCCTGAACGCCGCCCTGGCCGCCGGGGTCGAGATCCCCCACCTGTGCTATCTGAAACAGCTCAACGAGATCGGCGCCTGCCGCATCTGCTGCGTCGAGATCGAGGGCGAGCGCAACCTGGTGCCCAGCTGCAACAACCCGGTGTTCGAGGGCATGGTCATCCGCACCAACACCGACCGGGTGCGCCGCACCCGCCGCATCAATGTGGAGCTGATCCTGTCCCAGCACGACTGCAAATGCGCCACCTGCGTGCGCAGCGGCAACTGCCAGCTGCAAAGCATCGCCAACGACCTGGGCATTTTGGAAAACCCCTATCCCACCGACCTGGTCACCGGCGTGCGCGCGCTGTGGCCCAAAGATTTCCCCCTCTACCGCGACACCAACAAGTGCATCAAGTGCATGCGCTGCATCCAGGTGTGCGACAAGGTGCAGGGCGTCAACGTCTGGGACCTGTCCGGCACCGGCAGCCGCACCCGTGTGGACGTCAGCCACAACCGGCGCATCAAGGCGTCGGACTGCGCGCTGTGCGGCCAGTGCATCACCCACTGCCCGGTGGGCGCTTTGCGGGAGCGGGACGACGTCCAGGCGGTGCTGCGGGCCATCGAGGACCCCGAGACGGTCACGGTGGTCCAGATCGCGCCGGCGGTCCGCACCGCCTGGGGCGAGGCCTTTGGGCTGGAGCCCGAGCAGGCCACCGTCAACCGGCTGGCCGGCGCGCTGCGGCAGGTGGGCTTTGACTATGTGTTCGACACCAGCTACTCCGCCGACCTGACCATCATGGAAGAGAGCGCCGAGTTCCTGGACCGGCTGGGCAAAGGGGAGCTGGAGCAGTACCCCATGTTCACCAGCTGCTGCCCCGGGTGGGTGCGGTTCGTCAAGAGCCAGTTCCCCCAGCTGGTGGGCCAGCTGTCCACCGCCAAGAGCCCCCAGCAGATGTTCGGCGCGGTGGTCAAGAACTGGTTCGCCCGGCGGATCGGGGTGGCCCCCGAGAAGATCTGCTGCGTGTCCGTCATGCCCTGCGTGGCCAAAAAAGCGGAGTGCGACCTGCCCACCATGCGCAACGCCGAAGGCGTCCCCGATGTGGACTACGTCCTGACCACCCGGGAGGTGGTCCGGCTGCTGCGGTCGGAGCACGTGCCGGTGGCCTCGGTGCTGGAGGCCCCCTTCGACCGGCTGCTGGGGGATTACACCGGCGCGGGCGTCATCTTCGGCGCCACCGGCGGCGTCATGGAGGCCGCCCTGCGCAGCGCCTACTACCTGCACAACGGCAAAAACCCCAAGCCGGACGCCTTCCAGGCGGTGCGAGGCGACGCCACCGGCGCGTCCGGCTGGACCGAGGCCGAGTTTGACCTGGGCGGCGGGGCCGTCGTGCGCACCGCGGTGGTCAGCGGCCTTGCCAACACCGGCCGCCTGCTGGCCGAGCTGAAAGCCGGCCGCGTCCACTACGACTTTGTGGAGGTCATGGCCTGCCCCGGCGGCTGCGCCGGCGGCGGCGGTCAGCCCATCCACACCGACGACGTGGAGCGGGCGGCCCAGCGCGGCAGGGTGCTGTACAACATCGACCGCATCCAGACGGTGCGCTTCAGCCACGAAAACCCGGAGGTCAACGCCCTGTACCGGGACGAGCTGGGCGAACCCGGCAGTGAGCGCGCCGAGGCGCTGCTGCACACCGACCACACCGCCTGGCAGATGCCCGCACAGGAATAAAACGCCGGAACGGCAAAGCGCCGCCGCAGGCAGGGGAGCCCCCGCCTGCGGCGGCATTTTTTGCCCCGGACGGGGCGGGCATTATAAAAAGGCAGGCCGCGCCCCAAAACAGGCGCGGCAAAAAAGGCGGCCGCCCCGGCAACGGGGCGGCCGCTTTTGTCAGCTGTCTCTTTTTGGGGAAAGGGGGGAACTCAGCCCTCATCGTCGTTCAGGTTGCCCAGCGCCTTGGCCTGCTCAATGACCTTGGATTCCAGCATCTGGGGCAGCTGCTCGTAGCGGACAAAGTCAAAGGTGAACCAGCCGCGGCCCTGGGTCAGCTGCCGCAGGAAGGTGGTAAAGTCCTGCATCTCGGCCATGGGGACCTCGGCCTCCACCACCTGCATGCCGTCCTCGTCGGGGGTCATGCCCAGCACGCGGCCGCGGCGCTTGGTGGTCTCGCCCATGATGTCGCCGGTGTTTTCGTTGGGCACATGGGCTTTCAGCGCGCCCACAGGCTCCAGCAGCACGGGGCCGGCTTCGGGCACGGCCGCCTTGTAGGCCAGCTTGGCCGCCATGATGAACGCCATCTCGCTGGAGTCCACCGGGTGGTAGCTGCCGTCCAGCAGCGTGGCCTTCATGCCCACCACCGGGTAGCCGGCCAGCACGCCGTGCTCGGCCGCCTGGCGCAGGCCCTTCTCCACCGCGGGGAAGAAGTTCTTGGGCACGCTGCCGCCGAACACCTTCTCCTCAAACACCAGCTCCTCGCAGTCCCAGGGCTCAAACTCGACCCACACGTCGCCGAACTGGCCGTGGCCGCCGGTCTGCTTTTTGTGCCGGCCCTGGGCCTTGCACTTTTTGCGGATGGACTCGCGGTAGGGGATGCGCGGCGTTTCCAGCGTGACTTCCACGCCGAACTTGTTCTTCAGCTTGGCCACGGCCACCTCCAGATGCTGGGTGCCCAGGCCGCCGATGACCTGCTGCTTGGTCTCAGGGTTGACGGCAAAGGTGATGGCCGGGTCCTCCTCGATCAGGCGGGCCAGCGCGCCGGAGACCTTGCCCTCGTCGCCCTTTTTGGCCACACGCACCGCCATCTGGTAGCTGGCGATGGGGTAGGTGGGGGCGGGCAGCTTGACCACACGGGCGGGGTCGCACAGGGTGTCGCCGGTCTTGGCGGTGGTCAGCTTGGCCACCGCGCCGATGTCGCCGGCGGGGATGGCCGCCGCGTCGGTCTGCTTTTTGCCGCAGATGGTCAGCATCTTGCCCAGGCGCTCGGCCTGGCCGGTGCGGCTGTTGACCACGTTGGAGGTGCTGGTCAGCTTGCCGCCCAGCACCTTGACAAAGCTCAGCTTGCCCACAAACGGGTCGGCCACCGTCTTGAACACGTAGGCGCAGGTGGGGGCGGAGGCGTCGCAGGCCACCTCCACCGGCTCGCCGGCGGCGTCCTCGCCCACCATGGCGGCGGCGTCGGCGGCGGGAAGCAGCTCCTTCATGTTGTACAAAAGCATATCCAGCGCCTGCTGGTTGACCGCGCTGCCGCAGAACACCGGCGTGATCTGGCCGGCGCGCACGCCGGCGGCCATGCCGGACACGATCTCCTCGGTGGTAAAGGGCTCGCCCTCAAAGAATTTCTCCATCAGGGCCTCGTCGGTCTCGGCGATGGCCTCGTTCATGGCTTCGATCAGGCCGGCAAAGCGGTGGCCGATGTCGGGCAGGTCGATCTGGATCTGCTTGCCGCTCTCGTACTTGAAGGCCTTCTGGCTGAACAGGTTGATGTAGGCCACGGTGCCGTCGTCCAGGCGGGCCGGCACGACGCAGGGGCAGATGGTGGGGCCGAAGTCGATCTTCAGCTGCTCCAGGATCTTGAAGTAGTCGGCGTTTTCCAGGTCCATCTTGGACACAAACACCATGCGGGCGCGGTTGTTCTTGACAGCCAGGCGGTAGGCTTTCTCGGCGCCGACGGTGACGCCCGACCGGCCGGACACGCAGATCAGCACGCTCTCGGCGGCCATGACGCCCTCGCAGGCGCCGGTCTCGAAATCAAACAGGCCGGGGGCGTCGATCATATTGTATTTGATCCCCTGGTACTCCACCGGGACAACGCTGGAATTCAGCGATGCCTTGCGGCGCACTTCTTCCGGGTCAAAGTCGCTGGCGGTGGTGCCGTCCTCCACGCGGCCCATGCGCTCGGTGGCGCCGCTGGCGTACAGCAATGCCTCGATCAGCGTCGTCTTGCCGCAGCCTGCATGGCCGGCGACCAGAATATTACGAATGTCTTTGCTGGCGTATTCCATCGTTATCAAACCTCTTTTCGCGCCGGAGCCGAATACACGGGATCTCCCCCCTCCGGCGTTTTGCTTACTGGCCGGGCGGCTGCCGGGGCCTTTTCCGGCCCGCTGCGCGCCCTGCATGTATCTACTTTACCACATTTTGTACAAAAATTAAACAGTTTTTTGCGCGCTGCCCGTAAAAGTTTTGTGCACATGATTGGGCAATGTGTCAAAAAAATAACAAAAACCGCGCAGCACCGTTGCCGGGGCGGCGCGCGGCGGCCCGCCGACTGCAACGGATGCGGCGCGGTTTTGGTAAGGGGGCGGCGGCAGGGTGCGGGGTCAGCGGCGGTCCAGTCTCAGCACTGCCACGGTGATGTCGTCCCGCCGCTGACCGGCCCGCCGCACGGCCGAGTCCGCCAGCGTGTTGGCCAGCTGGGCCGGGCTGTGCCCCAGCCGGGCGGACAGCTGCAGCTGCTGCAAGATCCAGTCGGCGCCGTCGCACAGCACCCCGTCGGACACCAGCACCACCAGGTCGCCGGCGTCCAGCGCAAAGCTGGTGGAGCGCCCCACCACCGCGTCCAGGATGCCCATGGGCAGGCTGGCGCCTTCCATTATGCGGGGTTCGCCGCCCCGCACCAGAAAGCTGGGCGCCGCCCCGGCCTTGAACAGCCCGGCCCGCCCGGTGAACAGGTCCACCGTCAGCAGGTCCAGCGTGGCGCCGGATTCCTGCTCGCCGTTTTTCAGGCCCATGGCCACGTTGACCAGGCGGGCGGCGCTCTCGGCGGCAAAGCCCGCCCGCAAAAGCTGCCCGGTCAGCCGGGCGGCCAGCTGGCCGTCCACCGCGGCGGGGCGGCCGGTGCCCATGCCGTCGCACAGGATCATCTGGGCGCGGCCGCAGCTGTCGCAGAACTGGTCGCAGGCGTCGCCGCTGACCTCCTCGGCCGGGCGGCTGGCGGAACCGAACTGCACGTCAAACAGCGGCCGCTCGGTAAAGGTCAGCATGGTCACGGTACGGCAGTGGGCCACCTCCGGCAGGGCAAAGTCCCGGCGGCAGATGCGGCTCATCTCGTCGGTCAGGGCGCGCATCTCGTCGGCGGCAAAGGCGGTGCGCGCCACCGTGATGCTGGCGGTGATGTGCCCGGTCACGTCGGCGCTGACGGTGCATTCCAGCGCCTCCAGCCCGATGGAGGCAAACAGCTGCGCCACCCGGCTTTCCCGCCGGGGGTCGGGCAGGCCCGCCTGCCCCAGCCGGGCGGAAAGCTGTGCCAGCGCGGCCGCCATGGCGCCATACTGCTCGGTCAGGGCGGCGCGCAGCGTGTTGGCGCGGGCGCGGGTCTGGCGGCGGCTGCGCCACAGCCGGTAGCCGTGGTTGACCGATCCCACCAGGTCGGCGGGGTGTTCGCAGACGCTCAGCTGGCCGGGCATGTGCTCCAGGTCGGCGTGGCCGGTCTGCTCCAGCACCGGCTTGAACTGGTACAGCCCGTCCATCGCGCAGGAGTACCCCTTGACCCAGCACAGCGAGCGCCGGGCGCAGTTCTGGCAGACCCGGCGGGCGGTGTACTCCACCACAAAGTCAAAGCTTTCGCCTTTTGGCGGGGCCTGGCGCTCGCACACCGCGTTGACGGTGGCGGCAATGTCCGACAGGGTGTCGGCGATGGTGGCCAGCCGCCGCGCCGCCCCGGTCAGGCTTTGGGCCGCCGCCGGCGGCGCAGGCTGGGGGAACAGGTCCTGCAGCATCCGCGGCGGCACCAGCAGGTACAAAAGCAGGCCGGCCGCCGCGGCGGTGCCCAGCGTTGCCGCCGCCGAAAGATTGGGCGCGGCCAGCGCACCCAGGGCACACCCGGCGGTAAACACGCCGGCACAGCGCCAGCGTTCACCGGGGTACAGCGCGGCCGCGCCCAGCGTGCCCAGCGCCACCGCCAGCGCCGCAAAGCTCAAAGAAGGGGTGGCGGCGGTCACGGCGGCGGCCAGCGCCACGGCCAGCACGGCGCTCTGCTCCAGGCTGGCGGCAAAGGCGGCGCACAGCCCGGCCAGCGCAAACAGCGCCAGACCGGGGGCAAACCAGGTCAGGGCCAGCCGCTGGGCGCAGGCGGCCAGCATGGCCAGCCACAGGCAGGCGCCGCGGGGCTTGCCGGCGGGCAGGGTATGTATGGCAAGGCCAAAGCCCGCGGCCAGCGCCGCGGTGCAGGCAAGCCGGGCGGCCAGCGCCGGCGTGGGCAGGGTGGGAAAGCCGGCGGCCAGCTGCGCCGCAGCCAGCACCGCGCAGCCCATGGCCGCGGCAAACCCGTACCGCCCCGGCCGCAGCCGGCGGGCGATCAGCGCCGCCGCAGCGCCCAGCGCCAGCGGCACGGCCTGTTCCAGCGGCAAAAACGCCAGCCCGCCCACCACGGCACCCAGCGCCGCCGCCGGCAGATACCCCGGCGCGCAGCCGATGACCAGTGCCAGCCCAAAGGGCGCGGCGCCGCCGTAGACCTGCCCGGCCCCCAGCAGGATGCCGGTGCAGGCGGCAGCCAGCTGCCAGGCCAGCGCCGAGACCTGTATCCCGGCGGGCGGCAGCCGGGGCCGGGCCGGCCGGGACGCGGCGGGCGGCGCGGTGGTCTGCGGCTTTGGCTCGGCGCGCGGCGGTGCGGCGGCGCGGTGGACGGCGGATTCCTTGACGGTGTTCGGCATGGCGGGTCCCTCCCCAAAAGGCCCCGCGGATGGCGGCGCGCCGGGACGGGGCCGGGCCCTTCGCGCCTGCGCCCGCGGCTTTGCGGGCGCCGTACCCAAGAGTATAGCGGCCCACCGGCGCGCTTTTTGCCGCAGGGCGGGGAAGCCCCAAAACCGTCCAAAACCGGTGCAAAACACCCCCGCGGCCGGGTGTTTCCGCAGATTGCCCCGGCAAAAGCGGCGAATCTGCGCCCTGCGCCCCAAAGCCCGCCGCACCGCCGGTTTCCGCCGTTTCGGGGTGCAAACGCCCCAACGCCGCGCCCCTTTGCGGCAGGGCGCGCCCGGCCACGACACAAACAGGCCGCGGCAAGCACCTGTACTTTTTTCGACAGGAAGCCAATTTCAAATAAAAACCGGCCGGGGAAAGCAGGTCCGCTTTCTCCGGCCGGGTCTTGTCATATTTTGCCGTGCTCCGCTGCGGGCGGGCGGCCCTGCATGGCCTGCCAGTCCTGTTCCAGCATGACCATCAGGATATCGTCGGCATAACGGCCGCCGTCCAGCACCGCATCCCGCAGCACGCCCTCCTGCCGGAAGCCGGCCTTCCGGTACGCCCGCAGAGCGCGCCGGTTGAAGGCAAACACGTCCAGGCTGATCCGGTGCAGGCCCAGCGTGTCAAAGCCGAACCCGCAGGTCTGCCGGATGGCCCAGCTGCCAATGCCCCGGCCGCAGGCTTCGCTGTGGAAGATGGCGATGCGGAAATTGGCGCTGCGCAGCACCGGGTCGATCTCGTTCAGCACACTCTCGCCGATGATGTTCCCCGCCGGGTCCAGGATCAAAAAGTCGTAACGGCTCTCGTCCTCCAGGCAGGCCAGAAAAAAGCCGGTCACCTCGTCGTGGGAAAATTCTGGCCGGCAGCCGGTCAGGCGGGCGATCTCCGGGTCCAGGGGGCAGTAGTTCTGCCGGTAATACGCCTCGGCATCTTCGCGCCGGGCGCTGCGCAGCACAAAGCCGGCGTTTTCCCAGGCTGCCTGCTGTTTTGCCATGGTCAAGCCCTCTTTCTGCGCGGGGGCCTTACCCCAGCTGCGCCAGCGCGGCGTTCAGGCGCTTGAGCGTCTCCCCGCGGCCCAGCATGGCGGCCAGGTCGGTGCCGCCGCCGGGGGTGCGGCTCTTGCCGGACAGCGCGATGCCCAGCGGGTACAGCAGCCAGCCGTTTTTCACGCCCAGCGCGGCGGCCTTGTCGCGGCAGGCTTCAAAAATGGCGTCCCGGCTCCAGTCGGTCTGCGCCTCCAAAAGCGGCAGCAGGGCGGCCAGCGCCTCCTTGGCGGTCTCCGGCGTGGTTTTCTGCTTTTTGTTGCGGTACAGCTCGGTGTCAAAGGGCAGCACGGCGTCAAAAAAGTCCAGCTGGGGCGGGATGTCCTCCAGCACCTCGCACCGGGGCTGGAGATTTTGGCACAGCAGATCCCGGTCGATGTCCACATGCACGGCGCTGTCGATGAAGGGGTCTGCCAGGCGGCGGAACTCTGCCGCCGGCAGGGCGCGGATGTACGCCGCGTTGATGGCCCGCAGCTTGAGCGGGTCAAAGATGGCCGGGGACTTGGACACGCGGGCCGGGTCCCAAATTTTCACCATCTCTTCCAGCGAGAAGATCTCCTGCTCTCCCTCCGGCGCCCAGCCCAGCAGCAGCAGATAGTTCAGCACCGCGGCGGGCAGGTAGCCCTTGGCCACCAGGTCCTGGTAGCTGGCGTCGCCGTTGCGCTTGGACAGCTTGTTCTGGGCGTCCTTCATCACCGGCGGGCAGTGGATGTAGGCGGGGATCTCCCACCCGAACGCCTGGTACAAAAGGTTATACTTGGGCGTCGAGGACAGGTACTCGCTGCCGCGGATAACGTGGGTGATGCCCATCAGGTGGTCGTCCACCACGTTGGCAAAGTTGTAGGTGGGCATGCCGTCGGATTTCAGCAGGATCTGGTCGTCCAGCTCGGCGTTTTCCACCTCGATGTGGCCATAGACCAGGTCGTCAAAGGCGGTCACGCCCTCGCGGGGGATCTTCTGGCGGATGACGTAGGGCACGCCGGCGTCCAGCTTGGCCTTGACTTCCTCCGGCGAAAGGTCGCGGCAGTGGCCGTCGTAGTGGCTGACCTCGCCGGCGGCCTTCTGGGCGGCGTGCAGCTCCTCCAGCCGCTGGGCGTCGCAGAAGCAGTAGTAGGCCTTGCCCTCGGCCACCAGCTGCTCGGCATACTGGCGGAAGATGCCCATGCGCTGGCTTTGGATGTAGGGGCCCACCGGGCCGCCGACGTCGGGGCCTTCGTCCCAGTTCAGGCCGGTGGCGCGCAGCGTGTCGTAGATGATGTCGGTGGCGCCCTCCACATAGCGGCCCTGGTCGGTGTCCTCAATGCGCAGGATAAAGGTGCCGCCCTCGTGCTTGGCCTGCAGGTAGGTGTACAGCGCGGTGCGCAGGTTGCCCACGTGCATGTAGCCGGTGGGGGAGGGCGCAAAGCGGGTGCGGACGGTCTTTTCCATATGATTACGCTCCTTTGGATGCGGATTTATTGGGATTGCGCAGTATCTTCCAACAGGATACCCGCCGGCACGGGGTTTGTCAACCGGCAAAGGCTCAGCCCTCGCAGCCCTCGTCTGGCTGCTGGCCGTCGTGAGCCTTCCACTGGCATTCGGTCAGCTGCATTTGGGTGAACACTGCCTTGAAGCAGGAGTTCTCCGGGCTGGCGGCATAGACGCCGAAGGACACCGGGCCGCCGCCCTCCCACAGGTGGCAGATGCGCATCTGGCGCCAGGTTTCGCCGTCCGATGCACAGTCGATGCGGAAATCGCTGCCCCGGCGGCTCAGCCGGTACCACATGGATCTGACGTCGGCGGGGATCTCGGTGGTAGCCCAGTCGGAATAGCCGTGGTTGGTCACCACGCTGCCCAAGTGCTGGATGACCTCATCCTCGTACTCGATGGAGGCTTTCAGCCAGTTTTCGCTGTCCAGATACAGCGCCACGCCGCACTGGTCAAACCGTACCTTGGAGTCAAACTCGGTCTTGACGATAAAAGAAAAATACTGCTCCCCGGTGGTCATCTGCAAAACCGGGGCGGTGTCGTTGCGGAAATGGTAGTAGGTGCGCTGCCACAGGTCGGTGTGGGGCTTTGTGACGATCTCAATGCGGGCGGGGGAGACCAGAGAGGCGGACGGCTCGCGGGTCCAGACCAAGCGGGAAGAATCAAACGGTTCCATAGGGCGTTACCTCCAAAATCAAAAAATAGCAAGCGTCACAAATAACTAATGATATAGATAAATGTAACACAACCGCATAGCAGCCGCAAGGCCCTTGTAGGTTTGTCAAACATCTTGTACAGTGAGAGATTCAAGGAAAGCAGCAAGTTT
>DSLFR04102__coassemble_563_pt1 | contig 34671 bp, 30 predicted proteins | sample DSLFR04102__metabat2_low_PE_018 | metagenome-assembled genome bin DSLFR04102 | reverse complement strand
CACTGACACCGCAGTGGCGTGTCGGAGGCCAACCGCCGCGTGAGCGGCGGCTCTTAGGCCGGAGACCGGCGGCGCCTGACGCGTCTATGTAGCGGGTCGCGGTACCCGCATCGCACGGCGCGCCCTGGGGCGGCGCTTGTGCTCTGCGACCGCTGCCCCTGCTCCGCCTCGCTGCATCCGCCACAGGCGGCGCCCGGCTCTGCAGCCCTTTGGATTCCCCTTCGACAAAATTTTGCGGCAAACCGCGCACTCGGAGCAAAGCTCCTCGCACACAATTTGCCGCAAAATTTCCCTGTCGGTGTCGCCGTCGTCGGCGCATGTCCGCCGGCGGTGACGGATTTTAAAGTTTTTTGACAGTCTGCGCGCAGGAGCAAGGCCCTGCGCGTTTTCTTTTTCAGTTGTTCTCTTCACTTTTGCCCAGTTCCAGGCGGCGGAAGCCCTCGCCCTGCACCTCGTTGGACTGCAGCATGATGATGAAGCAGCCGGGGTCGATGGCCCGCACGGCATGCTCGATCTCATAAAGCTGCTTGTTGGAGCAGGCGCACAGCACCACGTCCTTGGGCTGGCCGCCGTACCCGCCGCGTCCCTGCAGGATGGTGGAACCGCGGTCCGCCACCCGGTCGATCTCCCGGCAGGCGGCTTTCCCGTCGCCGGTAACGATCAGCGCCAGCATGGAGGAGGCAAAACCGAACATCATCTTGTTGATGACCGCCGCCACCAGGAAGTTGAACAGCAGGCCGTAGATGATGGAATCCACGTCCCGGAACACCGCGCCGTTGAGCAGAATGACCGCCAGCGCCGCGCCGAAGGTGATGTTGCCGAAGGGCAGGTCCCGCCGCTTGGTCTTGATGGCCATGGTGACGAAGTCCAGGCCGCCGGTGCTGGAGTTCTGCATATAGATCAGCGCGTCGCCGATGCCGCTGACCACGCCGCCGCACAGGGTCGCCAGCAGGCGGTCCCCGCTATATTCCGGCAGGTAGGGCAGCACATAGTCGGTGAACAGCGCGAAGAGGATCATGCAGCGAAGGCTGCGCAGAAAGAAGGGCCGCCCCAGCAGTTTGTAACTGCCCAGGATGATGGGGATGTTGATAAGGATGTTGCTCAGGCCCATGGGCACGCCGAAAAGGCGGTACAGGATGGCGCACAGGCCCGCCACGCCGGTGACCGGGATCTCCGACGCCACGGCAAAGCTGTAGATGCCTGCCGCCGAGATAAAGCAGCCCAGCACTTCCAACAACAGGTTGACGGTTTTGTTCCTGGTCATAAAAGCCCTCCTTACGGCAAAAAAAATGGCCGGGACACATTCCCATGCGCCCGGCCAGGATTGTTCTTTAGACTTCCTTTTTGATCTTGGAGGCGCTGTACGTCCGCATCGCCCCTTCATCCAGCGCATGCTCCATCGCCGCGCCATCGGCATAGAACTGGTTCTGCAGTTCCTCCCCCTTGAGGGCCGTGAGCAGGTCGTACATGCCGGTCAGGTCTTCCACCGTGTAAGTCTGGAGCGGGTCCACGCGGCGTGCCGCCAGCACCACAGTGCCCAGGTCAATGGTGGTCCACTGGTTCAACGCCACCGCGTCCAGCGGATCGGTGAGGTTGTTGTACCCATCCCCGCCGTAACTGGCCAGATCGTCCGGCGTATACAGCTGCGCCCCCACGTAATAGGCGGCCTGCTCGGCGCTTTCCATCGTAGCGCCCAGGGCTTCCATCGCCTGGGGCACATAGGTAGAAGCCGCCTCATAGACTGCGGCGCTGCCCGCCGTCTCACCCGTGGCCGTCCGGTTCAGTTCCTCCGCGCAGGCGGCCGCCAGGTCCATGATCGTGCTCTTCTGGTCGTCATCGGCCATCGTGTAGGTCGTATAATCCACCAGCGGGAGCTGGACCGTTTCGATATAATAGCACTCGTTATTCAGGAAATCGGTATATTCCGCGTCGCCGACCGGGTCGCTGCCCTCCGGGCCGTAGGTCAGCGTCAGGATGGTGTTGGCCTTCTGGGCGTTTTCCAGGTACGCCTGCACGCTCTGCCGGCCGATGCCGTTGGCCGCATACAGATCCCCGTTGGTCTGCCACAAGCTGTCCACGCTGTCCTGCACCGTCGTCATGGCGGCGTCCTCCAGCGTGGCGCCCAGATCGGCAAATTTCTGTTCCACGGCAGCGTAATATTCCAGGGCGCGCAGCGTCAGGCGGGCAATGTATTCCTCACCGGTGGCCGTGACCTCCTCGTCCCCGATGGTGCCGGTACATTCCGCCCGCAGCACGGCGCTGACGTCGTTGGCAGTCTCCCCTGTAGCCAGGTCTGCCAGAGCGGAAGCGGTGTTGTAAGCGTCGTACTGCGCCAACAGATAAACGCCCGCCGGGATGTCCACCCCGCCGATGCTGCCCACACTGGACGGCGTAGAGAGATTGCACCCCGCCAAAGCCAGCAGCATGGCCGCCGCCATGCCCAGGCTGCACAATTTGGTTTTGATCGAACGCATGAGAATGCTCTCCTTTAACAAACTTTCCTGCGGCCCAACGCCGCCACATAAATGGTATTATACGCCGTTTGGCCGCACATTGCAAGTCCTGCCGGGACGTGCTATACTGTTGGAAAACGAACAAAGGAGCTCAGCGATGATGCTTTTGCGCGAACAGCTGGACGCGCTGCCGCCCGGCGGCTGGACGCCGTTTCTGGAAAGTGAATGCAGCAAACCCTATTTTGCGGCGCTGGACGAATTTGTGACCGAAGCCGCCGCCCGCACGACCGTTTACCCTGCGCCGGAACAGATTTTTGCCGCTTTCCGGGCCTGCCCCGCCGAACGGACGCGGGTCGTGATCCTGGGGCAAGACCCCTACCACGAACCCGGCCAGGCCATGGGGCTGGCCTTCTCGGTGCCCGACGGCTGCAAGGCCCCGCCCAGCCTGAAAAACATCTGTAAGGAACTGGAAGCGGAGTTCGGTCCGGCCCGCACGCCCCGCACCGACCTGACGTTCTGGGCCGAGCAGGGCGTGCTGCTGCTGAACACCGTGCTGACGGTGGAACGGGGCGCGGCCTTTTCCCACGCCAGGCACGGGTGGGAAACCTTCACCCGCGCCGCGCTGGCCTACGCCGCCGCGCACGGCGGCGGGCCGCTGGCCGCCGTTTTGTGGGGCAAGCCCGCCCAGGCCTGCGCGCCGCTGTTCCAGGCCGCCGGGGCGCACCGCCCCGTGCTGGTGCTGGAATCGGCCCATCCCAGCCCGCTCTCGGCCTACCGGGGCTTTTTCGGTTCCGCCCCTTTCGGGAAAGTCAACGCCTTTTTGCAGGCACACGGCCAGCCGCCCATCGCCTGGCAGGACACGTCCTGCTGACCATCCTTGACGCAAACAGAAGAACGCCCGCCGCTTCCGGGTTTTACCGGCAAGCGGCGGGCGTTTGCGCAGGCGGGCAGGCCGCGCTGCGTTTTATTCCACCATATAATCGAAGTCGATGCGGCCCAGCGCCACGTCGGCGCCCGCCACCCGGACCTTCATGGAGGTACCCAGCATCCAGCTGCGGCCCGTCAGCGGGTCCAGCATGCTGACGCCGTCCACCACCTGGGCTTCGCCCTTGCAGAGCTGCGCCGCCGGGACAAAGCCCTCCACGGTGTTTTCCAGTTCCACGAACACGCCCCGGGGCGTGACGCCCGCCACCGTGCCGGTATACACCTCGCCCAGATGGCCGTGCATATACTCGGCCTTGTACAAATCCTCAACATCGCGCTCGATGCGCACCGCGTCCACCTCTTTTTTGCTGGACTGCTCGCTGGCGCGCTGGGCGAACTCATTGTACTCCCGGTTGATCCGGTCCGCCGGGGTCCCCAGCAGCATCTCGCTCAAAATACGGTGGATGGCCAGGTCGGGGTAACGGCGGATGGGGCTGGTGAAGTGGGCATAGTCCCGCAGGACCAGGCCGTAATGCCCCAGCGGCTGGGGCGCATAGCGCGCCTTCTGCATGCTGCGCAGGATGCCGGTGTGCACCGGCGTCTGGATGGGCTGCCCGCGGGTGGCGTCCAGCAGGGCGGCCAGTTCCAGCTGGGTGGGGATGGGGTCCTTGAACTTGGCGTTCAGCCCGCAGGCCAGCAGCGTGGCCGAGAGTTTTTCCATCTTCTCGGCATCGGGCGCTTCATGCACGCGGTAGACGAAAGGCACCTTGTTGGTGCGGCCCGCGTTGGCCGCGCACTGGTTGGCCAGCAGCATGAATTCCTCGATCATGCACTCCGACGTGCCGCGCCCGCGCTTGACGATGTCCACACAGCGGCCGTTCTCGTCAATGACCAGCTTGGCCTCGTCGGACTCGATCTCCATAGCCCCGCGCTTGCGGCGCAGTTCCAGCCGCTTGCGGTACAGCTCGTCCATCAGGGGCAGCTGGTCCAGCACGTCGGCGTATTTTTCCCGCAGCGCGGCCAGGCCGGCCCCCTCTTCGGGTTCCAGCAGGGTGTTGATCTCCTTATACACACCCTTGACCCGGCTGCGGATGACCGTTTTGACAAAGTGGTAGCCATGGATCTCGCCCTGCGCGTCCAGCCGCATCAGGCAGGAGAACGCCAGCCGGTCCTCCTGCGGGTTCAGGGAACAGATGCCGTTGGAGAGCTGGGCGGGCAGCATGGGGATGACCTTGTCGGCATAGTAGATGCTGGTGGCCCGTTCGTAGGCTTCTTCATCCAGTGCCGAACCGGGGCGCACATAGTGGCTCACATCCGCAATGTGCACGCCCAGTTCATAGCCGCCTTCCTCCAGCTTTTGCAGGCTGATGGCGTCGTCGATGTCCTTGGTCTCGGCGGAGTCGATGGTAAAAATGGGGATGGCGCGCAGGTCCATGCGGTGGGCGGCTTCCGACGGGTCGATGGATGCGCCGTCATAGGCATGGGCCTCGGCCAGCACCTCGGGCGGGAATTCCTGCCGCACATTGCGGCCGTAGAGGATGGCCCTGGCGCACTCCGACGCATATTCGGAGGAGCCGAACTTTTCCACCACGGCGGCACGGTGCTCGCTGTGGCGCTCGCCCCGGTGGGTGATCTGGATGCCCACCTTGTCGCCCAGATGCACGCCCTCGCTACCCTGTTTGGCCAGCAGGAACTTCACGTCCCGGCAGCCGTCGGGCTCCACGGCCAGCCGTCCGTCGTCCGTCAGGCAGACCGTGCCGGCGAAATGGTTGTTGGGGGCGGTGACCTCCACCACTTCCCCTTCCGAGGAGCCCTCCACCCGCGGGCGGTCAAACAGTTTGACCAGGATCTTGTCCTGCGGCATGGCGCCGTGCAGCGCCCGGCCCGGGATGAAGATATCGCCCTGGCCGTCGTCCCGGCTGGCGAAGCCGAAGCGGGCGGCCAGCTTGACCAGCGTGCAGGCCAGCGTGGACGGGTCGGCCGCGTTTTCATAGGTGGCAAAGCCCGGCGCATAAGCGCCGTTGCGCACCGACAGGTCGCCGGTGGCCACCATGGCGGAAACGGTGGTGCGCAGGCGGGAATTGTCCACCTGCAGGTTGTTCTGCAGTTCGCGCAGCGTCATGGGACGATGCCTGACCGCATTGAGGATGCTTTTTTGCAGCGGTGTCATAAAATTACTCCTTCATTTACGTCGCTGCGCCGTCCGGCGCAGCCCTTCCCATGCGGGGCCACGCCCCGCCACTTTCCCACAAAAAACGGCCCGCCGGGGCGCAGATCTTACCTTCGACGCGCTGGGCGGACCCTTTTTGTTTTGTGATTGCTGCCTTCCCTGTTTACAGGCGGGCGCTGAGCACGCAGATGACCAGCGTGACAACGAAGAACACAACGCCAAAGACTCTGGTCCATTTGGCGAGTTTTGCGTCGATGCCGCGCTCACGGCCGGCCGCCATATGGGAATTTTCGCCCATGATGGCCGCAGACAGGCCCTGGCCCTTCTGCTCCTGCCCGAGAGTAAATACAATGATAAACAGCGACACGGCGATCAGGACAAAGCCGAGGGCGATCTCGTACCAGTTCATTGAATAGCACTCCTTTAACTTCTCATGCGGGGTATAGTATACCACAGAACTGCCGATGGTGCAAGCATTTTTTCAAATTTCCGCAGAGCGGGGGCAAAGGGCCCTGCCGCAAGCCCTGCCAGACGCCATGGGCGATCGTTGCCCCCTTTGCCTTACAGCAAACTGAACAGATCCACCTGGCTGGTCTCGGGCAGGTTGCCCAGAGCCCCCACCGAGCGGAGCTTTTCAAACACCGAGGCCGCCACGCCGCTGGCCTGCTGCAGTTCCTCCACCGAGATATACTCCTGCCCGTCGATGGTGGCCTTCTCCAGCGCCACGGCGGCCGCTTCGCCCAGGCCGCGCAGGGCCGTGAAAGGCAGGCGCACCTTGCCGTCCTCGACCACATATTTGCTGGCGCGGCTCTTGCCCAGTTCGATGGGCAGGAACTGCACGCCGCGCTGCAGCATCTCGTTTTCCAGCTGCAGGCTCACCAGGGCGTCGTCGTCCTTGGCGGTGCGTTCCTCCTTGGGGATGCGCTCGTTGTCCCGCAGGTGTTCCTTGGCCACCCGCACGCCGCCGATGGCCGCTTCGTAGTCGATGTCGGCGCCGCGCACCGTGAAATAGACGGCGTAGAAGATCGCCGGGTGGTAGACCTTGAACCACATCAGCCGGATGGCCGCCATCAGGTAGGCCACCGCGTGGGCTTTGGGGAACATATACTTGATCTTGCGGCAGGATTCGATGTACCAGTCGGGCACATCGTGCTCGCGCATGGCTTCCTCCCAGCCGGGCTGGAAGCCGCCCTTGGCCACCTTGCCTTTACGCACGGCCTCCATGATGTCGAAAGCCATCTTGGGTTCCAGGCCCTTGCGCAGCAGGTAGAGCATGATGCTGTCGCGGCAGCCGATGACTTCCGCGATGGTGCAGGTGCCCGAGCGGATCAGTTCGTCGGCGTTGTTGGTCCATACGTCGGTGCCGTGGGACAGCCCCGAGATCTGGATCAGTTCCGAGAAGTTCTTGGGCTGGGCGTCCAGCAGCATCTGCCGCACGAAGTTGGTGCCCATCTCGGGGATGCCGAAGGTGCCGGTCTTGGAGCCGATCTGTTCCTCGGTGACGCCCAGGGCTTCGGGGCTGGTGAGCAGGCTGTAGACCTTCTCGTCGTTCATGGGCACCGAGTCGATGGGGATGCCGGAATACTCCTCGAAATATTTATAGAAGGTAGGCACATCGTGGCCCAGCTCGTCCAGCTTGAGCAGGGTGTCGTGCAGGTATTTGAATTCAAAGTGGGTGGTCAGCAGGCCGCCCTTGACGTCGTCCGCCGGGTGCTGGATGGCGCAGAAGTCGTAAATATCAAAGGTATCGGGCACGACGACCATGCCGCCGGGGTGCTGGCCGGTGGTGCGCTTGACGCCGGTGCAGCCGATGACCAGGCGGTTTTCCTCGGCGCGGTTGACGGTTTTGCCCCGTTCCTCCAGGTATTTTTTGACGTAGCCGTAGGCCGTTTTGTCCTGCAGGCCGGAGACCGTGCCCGCCTTGAACACGTTCTCTTTGCCGAAGAGTTCCTCGGTATAGCGGTGGACGTGGGACTGGTACATGCCCGAGAAGTTCAGGTCGATGTCCGGCTCCTTGTCGCCGTAGAAGCCCAGGAAAGTCTCGAAGGGGATGTCGTGGCCTTCCACGATCATCTTCTGCCCGCAGATGGGGCAGTTTTTGTCGGGCAGGTCGAAGCCGTCCATGTGGATGCCGTCGTCGATCCACTCGCTGTGCCGGCAGTTTCCGCAGAGGTAATGGGGCGGCATGGAGTTGACCTCCGAAATGCCCGAGAAGTGGGCCACCGCCGAAGAACCGACCGAACCGCGGCTGCCCACCTGGTAGCCGCCCGCGTTGGAGTAGGCCACCAGGCGCACGGCGATGACGTACAAAACCGCATAGCCGTGGCCGCAGATGGAATCCAGTTCCTTTTTCAGCCGCTTTTGCAGCACATCGGGCAGCGGCGTGCCGTAGTCCCGTGCCGCATGCTTCCAGGTATCGTCGCGCAGTTCCTGCTCCGCGCCGGGGATGCTGGGCGGGTAGGTGCCCCTGGGGATGGCGCGCAGGTTGTTGTCGATGGTGGCGGCGATCTTGTTGGGGTTGGTCACCACGATCTCGTAGGCTTTTTCCTTGGGCAGATAACTGAAATCCGCCAGCATTTCCGGCGTGGTGTGGTAGTACAGCGGCGCCTGGTTGTCGGCGTCCTTGAAGCCGTTGCCCGCCTGCAGCACGGCGCGGTAGATCCAGTCCTCCGGCTCCTGGAAATGGGAGTCGCCGGTGGCTACCACGGGTTTGTGCAGATCCTCGCCCAGCTGGATGACCGTGCGGTTGAAGTTCTTGACGGCCTCGATGGAATCCACCTGGCCGTTGCGGACCATGAACTCGTTGTTGCCCAGGGGCTGCACTTCCAGGTAGTCGTAGTAATCTGCGATGCGCAGCAGCTGCTCATAGGGCTGGCCGGCCACGATGGCGCGGTAGAGTTCCCCGGCCTCGCAGGCAGGCGAGAGCAGCAGCCCCTCCCGGTACTGATTCAGCAGGCTGCGGGGCACGCGGGGTTTCTTGAAGAAATACTGGGTGTGGGCCGCGCTGACGATGCGGTAGAGGTTTTTGAGCCCCACCTGGTTCTGCACCAGGATGATGAGATGGTAGTATTTTTTCTTGAGGACTTCCTTGTTGCCGCCCAGCCCTGTGTTGACGGCCTCCACCGTTTGAATGTCTTTTTCCTGCAGGTCGGCCAGCATCACTTCATAGATGCGGGCCAGGGCCATGGCGTCGTCCACGGCGCGGTGGTGGTTGAAGGGCGGGATCTCCAGGTGCTTGTTGATGGTGTCCAGCTTGTAGTTGTGCAGGCCGGGGAACAGCGCCTGGGCCATGGGCACGGTGTCGATGTAGGTGTTGTCAAAGGCGAAGCCCGCCCGCTCGGCGGCGTGGCGGAGGATCAGCATATCAAATCCGTTGGCGTTGTGGGCCACCAGGATGTTGTCGCCGCAGAACTCCTTGAAGGCGCGGATGGCCTCGTCGGGGGTGGGGGCGTCGGCCACCATGGCGTCGTTGATTCCGGTCAGCTCCACCACCCTGGCGGGAATGGGCATACCGGGGTTGACGAAGGTGGAAAACCGCTTGTCGGTGATCTTGCCGTTTTCCACATAGACGGCGCCGATCTCGGTCATCTGGTCGGTGGCGGTGTTCAGGCCGGTGGTCTCGGTGTCAAAGATGACAAAGCTGCCGGTCAGGGGCTGTTCCCTGCCGCCGTAGACGGCGGGGATCATGTCGTCCACAAAGTAGGCCTCGCAGCCGTAGATCAGCTTGAAGCCGGGGTCCTTTTTGTGGATGTCGTCGGTGGCCAGCATGGCCTCCGGGTAGCCCTGGCAGACGCCGTGGTCGGTGATGGCGACGGCCCGGTGGCCCATGCTGTGGGCCAGGCGGACGATCTTGCCGGGGTCGCAGAAACCGTCCATTGCGCTGGACTTGGTATGCAGGTGCAGCTCCACCCGGCGCTGGCCTTCGGGCGCGGTATCCTCCCGCGCCTTGCGCTCCACCTGCAGGATGTCGTAGGGGTACAGCACATAGTCGCGCTCGTACTTGTCGTAGCTGTAGTCGCCGCGGACGATGAAGGTGGTGCCCGGCTTGATGGACTCCCACTTGCTCATGTCGGCGCCGTCGTCGCCGATCATCTTGACGTTGACCGAGCCGGTGTAGTCGGTGATGGAGGTGAAATAGATCTTGCGGCGGCTGCCCTTGATCTCGGTGGCGAACACGTCACCCCAGACGGTGATCTTGCCGCCGTCGCCCAGGTCGTTGAGGGGGCGCAGGTCGGCAGGCTTGAAGTATTTGCCGTGGAACACCTTGACCGGCTTGTCCGCCAGGTCCAGGCCCTGCACCTGGATGGGCGGCAGGTCCTTCTTGGCCTCGAACTGGACGGCCGGGGCCTTGCTTTGGACATAGCGTTCAAACTCCTCCGGCGCCATGGTCTTGCCGGTGGCGGCCATGCGCACGATAGGCAGGGTGCCGGTGCGCTCCCGGATGCGCTCGGCCAGGCGGCGGGGGAAATCGATGCTTTCCAGAATGTTCATGCCGGCGGCCACGTGAACAATGATCTCGCCGTTTTCGATGGCGATGGGGGACTTGTCCAGAAAGCCGTTGACGGGCAGTCCCTCGGCTTTCAGCTCCTCGATGAGCTGGCGGGCGGCGTCGGGGGTGATGGCGCCGTAGTTGAAGTAGTTTTTCAAAGTCAGCTCGTAGCCCTCGAACACCGGCTCCAGCGACGTGGCAAGGCGCCCGCACAGCGCGCCGTCCAACGGCTCGGCGCTGCGCAGGCAGATGACGACCCTGCGGGCGGTGCGGTAAAGCTCGACACGCTCCACCAGCACCTGCCCGAAGCAGGCATTGAATTGTGCGTCGGCCGTAAACTGCGGCCAGACCTGGGTGACAAAGGGTTTCAAGGCGGCTCCTTTTTGGTTTGACTTTCAAAAAATATAAAGAAATGGGACGGCGGGCATGGCAGGCAAGCTCTCCCCTGCCTGGCCGGGTCACTTCCGCCGGCGGCGGCCGGGGCGGTCGTGGGGCCCCCGCTTTTTGAAATGGCCTTTCACAAGGCCGTAAACCAGCAGAGCCAGGCAGACCGCGCCGAACACCGAGAACACAATGCCGCCGGCCGGGTTTGCGGTATCAAAAAAGACATAGCTGCAAAAGCCGAACAGCAAAGCGCCAAACACCAGCAGCGCAGCCTGCAGAGGCGGGTAGAGGGCGGCGACGGCCTCGCACACTGCGCCCAGCAGTTCAAGAACGAATTCCAGCACAAGGTCCACGGCGCATCTCTCCCCCGCTTACAGCTTGTGGATCTCCTCCAGCAGCTGGCCGACGATATCGCCCTTGAGCATACGGATCTTTTCGCCGCGGATGAACAGCAGCGCCTCGTCCCTGCCGCCGGCAATGCCGATGTCGGCGTCGCTGGCCTCGCCGGGGCCGTTGACGATGCAGCCCATGATGGCAATTTTCAGCGGCTTTTGGAAGTGCTCGGCCTGCAGGCGGCGTTCGACCTCGTTGGCGATCTCGGTCATGGGGTACTGGGTGCGGCCGCAGGTGGGGCAGCTGATGATCTCCGGGCCGGCCACCGCGTAGCCTGCCGCACGCAGAATGTCGAACCCGGCGCGGACCTCGGCCTCCGGCTCGTCGGTGAGGGAAACGCGCAGCGTGTCGCCGATGCCCTCCAACAGCAGCCCGCCGATGCCCATGCCGGACTTGATCAGGCCCATGCGGGCGGTGCCGGCCTCGGTAACGCCCACGTGCAGCGGGTAATCGCACTGGTCGCTGAGCAGGCGGTAGGCGGCCATCATGCGGGGCACGTTGGAGGATTTGATGGAAACCACAATGTTGGTGAAATCGTGCTTTTCCAGCAGGCGGATGTGGTAGAGGGCGCTTTCCACCATGGCCTGCGGCACCGGGGCGCCGTACTTGGCCAGGATGTGCTTTTCCAGGCTGCCGCCGTTGACGCCGATGCGGATGGGCACATTTTTTGCGTTGCAGGCGTCGGCCACCGCCTTGACATTCTCGTCGGCGCCGATGTTGCCGGGGTTGATGCGGATCTTGTCGGCGCCGGCGTCCAGCGCGGCCAGGGCCGCCTTGTAGTTGAAGTGGATGTCCGCCACCACGGGGATGTCCACCGCCTCCTTGATGGCGGCCACCACCGCGGCGTCCTCCGGGGCGGGCACCGTGACGCGGACGATCTGGCAGCCGGCCTCGGCCACCCGTTTGGCCTGGGCCACATTGCCGGCAATGTCCTTGACCGGCACGTTGAGCATTGTCTGCACGGCAATGGGGTGATTGCCGCCGATGGCGATGTTTCCGATTTTGACGACCCGTTTCAGTTTGCGCTTGGGCATAGGGGTCCTCCTTTCTTGCAGTATGGCGGAAGATCCATGGCGCCGCCGCGTCCCGGCCGAAAGATCCCTGCGCCGGCAGGCGGAACGGCGTCACAAAAAGCGGTTGACGTCCTGGAAGGTGACAAACACCATCAACAACAGCAGCAGGATCATGCCGGCGGCGTTGATGGCCCCCTGGACTTTTTCCGGCACGGCATGGCCGGAAACGCCCTCGATGGCGATGAAGATCAGCTTGCAGCCGTCCAGGCCGGGGATGGGCAGCAGGTTGAAGATGCCCAGGTTGACGGTGATCAGCGCCGCCAGGCTGAGCACGTCCGCCAGCCCGTAGCTGACCGCCGTGCCGATGGCGCTGACGATGCCCACCGGGCCGGACAGCTCGGTGACGCCCACCCGGCCGGTGGCCAGATCGACAAAGCTGCGCAGGATGACCCGCGCATAGTACATAAAGTTGTTGAAAGCCGCCCGGATCACCGTTTTGGGCGTTTTGGCGATGCCGTAGACAGTGAAATCCAGCACCATGGTGGTGTTGCCGTTTTCGTCGGTGCGGGTGGCAAACTGGACGCCGGGCACCTGGGTGATCTCGCCGCTGCGCATAACGGTGAAATCGGCGGTGTAGTTCTCGGTGCGCTGCAACTCGTAGACGATGTCGTTGGCGGTAAAGCAGTAATGGCCGTTGACCGCCACGATCTCATCCCCGGCCTGCAGGCCGGTCTGCTGGCTGAGCGCGCCGTCCGAAAAGCCGTAGATGATCTTGCTGGTGATGGCATCCTGCATACACACCAGGATGACCAGCAGCACAAAGCCCAGCACAAAGTTCATCAGCGCGCCGCTGGCAATGATAAAAAATCGCTGCCCCGCCGTGGCTTCCGGGTAGGTCTTGCCGTCGATGGCGTCGGGCAGGACCGGCGCGCCCCTGGGCTTTTTGATCGGGGGCTGGCTTTCGGCGTCCGGGCGGACCCGGATGCGGCCGGACTCGTCCTCCTCCAGATCGTCGGGGTCGATGTAGCCGGCCATCATGTTGTAGCCGCCCAGCGGCAGCAGGCGGATGCTGTACAGCGTGTCGTCCTTTCCGGTGTGTTTCCAGACGGCCGGGCCGAAGCCGATGGCAAATTCCTCCACCCGGACGCCGCAGCGCCGGGCGGCGCGGAAATGCCCCCACTCGTGCACCAGCACGACGATGCCGAACACAAGGATGGCGGCCACAATGGTGAGCAAAGCTGTCATATTCACCTCGCAAAAAAGCAAGCGCGCGGCCGGCGTGTGCGGGCCGCGCGGGCAGGGTCACAGATGAGAAAGAACGTAAGCGCGCGCCATTTTGTCGCACTCGTAGACGTCGGCCAGCGTGTAGTCGCCGCCGAAGCCGTCGCTGTCCACAACGCCCTCCACCAGGCGGCCAATGTCCAGAAAGCCGATCTTGTCCTGCAAAAACAGCCGCACGGCCTCCTCGTTGGCGCCGTTGGCGGCGCAGGGGGCCAGCCCGCCTTTGCGGATGGCCTTTTTGCAGGCGGCCAGGCAGCGGAAGGTCTCCTCGTCCGCGGTGCCGAAGGTCAGTTTGGTCAGGGCGGCAAAATCCAGCTCCGGTGCGTGGCCGGGCAGGCGGTCGGGCCAGGTCAGTGCATACTGGATGGGGATGCGCATATCCGGCACGCCCAGCTGGGCGATGACCGAGTGGTCGGCAAACTGCACCGCCGAGTGGATGACGCTCTCCCGCTGGACGACGATCTGGATCTTATCCTCCGGCAGGCCGAACAGCCACACCGCCTCGATCAGTTCCAGCCCCTTGTTCATCAGGGTGGCCGAGTCGATGGTGATTTTTGCGCCCATGTTCCAGTTGGGGTGCTTGAGGGCGTCGGCCTTCGTCTTGCCTTTCAGCTCGGCTGCGGTCATGCCGTAGAAGGGGCCGCCCGACGCGGTGAGCAAGATCTTCTCCAGCCGTTTGGCCGAGGCCGCGTCCTGCAGGCACTGGAAGATGGCCGAATGCTCGCTGTCCACCGGCAGCAGGTGCACGCCGCAGCGGCGCACCGCGTCGGTGACCAGGTGGCCACCGGTGACCAGGCTTTCCTTGTTGGCAAGGGCCAGGTCGCGGCCGCTCTCGACGGCGGCCAGAGACGCCGCCAGGCCCGCAATGCCCACCACGGCGTTGAGCACCACGTCGGGGCCGTCCATGGCGGCCAGAGCGCGCAGGCCTTCGGGGCCTTTCAGCAGTTTGGGGGCGTCGGGCTGGCCGGCCAGCATGGCCTCCAGCTTGTCGTATGCGTCCGGGTCCGCCACGGCGGCGTACCGGGGGTGAAACTCGGCGATCTGCCGGGCCAGCAGCTCCACCTGGCGGTTGGCCGCCAGGCCAAACACCCGGTAGCCCTGGGCGCGGGCAACGTCCAGGCTTTGGGTGCCGATGGACCCGGTGGAGCCCAGCAGCGTGATGGTCTTAGCCTGTGCCTGGGGCATGGCTGTCATTCCCTTCCCTGTTGGTCTTGCGCATCAGCGCAGAAAATAGAAGAAATACCGCACGATAAAAGCGACGAAGGGCGCCACGAACATGACGCTGTCGAACCGGTCCAGGATGCCGCCGTGGCCGGGGAAGATGGTGCCGTAGTCCTTCAGGCCCACCTGCCGCTTGACAGCCGAGGCGAACAGGTCGCCCAGGATGCCCAGGATCGACGCGAACACGCCCAGCAGCGCGATCAGCAGATAATGCTTGACGTTGACCTCGACGGTGAGCGAAACGAACCGCCCCGACACCGCCTGATAGATGGCGGTGGCCGCCACGCCCAGCACCACGCTGCCCAGCACGCCGCCCACGGCGCCCTCCACCGTCTTGTTGGGGCTGACAACGGGCGCCAGCTTGTGTTTGCCGAAGAAACGGCCCACAAAGTAGGCGGTACTGTCCCCGCCCCAGGCGAAGCAGAGGGTCAGCAGAATAAAGTAGACGGCGTCGTACTGGTAGGTCTCCACCGGCAGGCAGCGTTTGAGGTAGACCAGCGAGTAGAAGCACAGCACGATGACCGCGCTGAAAAACAAATAGCCGCTGAGCTTGCCGAAATCCAGCGTGCGGCTGTTGGCGATCAGGCAGCAGCACAAAATCAGCATCAGGATAAAGGTGGCCGGCAGCACCATCGCCCGGAAGGGCAGGCCGTTGGACAGCATGACCAGCAGCGTGTACGGGATGGCCAGCACATACAGATACCACTGTTTTCTGCCAAAGCCCATGGCGGCAAACGCCTCGTGCACGCCGATCAGGCAGACAGCGGCCACCACCAGGTCAAACAGCGGGGTGTTGAAAAACAGCAGCACGACCGCCAGCACCACCAGGCCGATGGCTGCGGTCAGAATACGGGTCTTCATAGGGCAGGATTCCTTTCACGGGCGGAGCCACTGCCGCCTGCCCCACAGGCCGCCGCAGCCGCCGCGCGCCAAGCGCGCAGGGCGGCAGACAGCAGGCCAAACAGACGCCGTTCGCCCTGATGGGAGCGCGCAGAAAAAGCCCCCCTGCCCCGGCCGCTGCCGGCGGCAAAGCCATCCGCTGCTTGCTCCCCGTTTACCAGATACCTATGCGCCGTCCGGCGCATACTTGCCGCCCGATGCGGCGGAAAACAGCAGCCAGCGCGGCGCAAAGGCCGCGGCGGCTGCCGGCAGAGACAGGGAGGGGGTCACACCTCCATGATCTCCTTGTTTTTCTCCTCGCAGATGGCGTCGATCTTCTTGACGAACTTGTCGGTGAGTTTCTGGGTCTCCTCCTCCAGGTTCTTCTGGTCATCCTCGGTCAGCTCGCCGGCCTTCTTCATGGCCTTGAACTTGTCCATGGCGTCGCGGCGGACGTTGCGCACCGCCACCTTGCTCTCCTCGCCCAGCTTCTGGACATCCTTGGCCAGCTGCTTGCGGCGCTCCTCGGTGGGCGCGGGGAACACCAGGCGGATGGTGTGGCCGTCGTCGATGGGGTTGATGCCGATGTCGCTCTGCTGGATGGCCTTGCTGATGGCCTTGACCAGCTTGCCGTCCCAGGGGGTGATGGTCAGGATGCGGGCCTCGGCCACGGCCACGGCCGCCACCTGGTTGACCGGGGTGGGCGCGCCGTAGTAGTCAACGACCAGCTTGTCCAGCACGGCCGGGTTGGCGCGGCCGGCGCGGATGGCGCCCAGCTCGCGGGTCAGGTGGGAAACGCAGTTGTTCATCTTTTCTTCGTAGATCTTGGTGGTGCTGCTCATGGCGGTTGCTCCTTTTGGTTCTTGATTTGTATATCGGGGCGGCGCGGCCGCCCGCAGGTTCATGGTTTTGCGCAGCGCGTCTGCCGGCGGGATCGCGGCCGCCGCGCGGGGGTCACTCCTGCACCAGGGTGCCCACCTGCTCGCCGTTGACGGCGCGGGCGATGTTTTCCGGGTCGGCCAGGTCGAACACCAGGATGGGCAGGCCGTTGTCCCGGCAGAGGGTGGCGGCGGTGGAGTCCATCACGGCCAGCCGCTCGTCCAGCACGCGGGTGAAGGTCAGGGTGTCGTAGCGCACCGCGTCGGGGTAGCGGTGGGGGTCCTTGTCGTAGACGCCGTCCACCATGGTGGCTTTGAGCATGATGTCTGCGCTGATCTCCAGCGCGCGCAGGGCGCTGGCGGTATCGGTGGAGAAGATGGGGTTGCCGGTGCCGCCGCCGAACACCACCACCTGGCCGGCCTCCAGCGCGGCGATGGCCTTGTCGCTGGTAAAGGGCTCGGCCACCTGGGGCATGACGGCGCTGGTCATAACGACCGCCGGCACGCCGGCCTGGCGCAGAGCGTCCTTCAGGGCCAGGGCGTTCATCACGGTGGCCAGCATGCCGATCTTGTCGGCGTCCATGCGGTCCATTTTGCCGCTGGAACGGCCGCGCCAGAAGTTGCCGCCGCCCACCACGATGCCGATCTGGGCGCCGGCCCGGTACGCCTGGGCAATGCCGCCGCAGATGCCGGCGATGACGCCCTCGTCAAAGCCGGAGCCTTTGGCGCCGGCCAGGGCCTCACCGCTGACCTTGAGCAGGACACGTTTGTATTTTACTGCCATGTTCCGATTCCTCCGCCTGTAAAATTTCAGAGCTTGTGCAAAGAGAACTATATCAGAGTTATTTTACAATAGTTTGAACGCAAAGTAAAGAAAGGGAGATAAAATTTTGCGGGCGTCGGGTTTCCTGCATTTTATCCCCCAAAAAGCGGCGTTCCCCGCCGGGCGCCGGCCCCGGCGGCCGGGCCGGAACTTATGGTATTTTTGCCGGCGGGGTGCTATAATAGCATACGCAGGCCGCCCAAAACGGCCGGGAAAGGAGTCTGCGCCCCATGCACGAGCTGGCCATCACCCAAAGCATCCTAAAGATCGCGCTGGACGCCGCCGGGCAGCACGCCCGCCGCATCCGGGCCATCCGGCTGACGCTGGGCCCTTTTTCCGGCGTGGTGCCCGACTGTGTGCAGATGTATCTGGACGTGCTGGCAAAGGGCACCATCGCCGAGGGGGCGAAGATCGAAGCCCGCACCCTGCCGCTGCGGGTGCAGTGCCGCGCCTGCGGCCAGGTCAGCGAGATCGACCGGCGGCACATCGCCTGCCCGGCGTGCGGCAGTGTGGACCTGCACCGGCTTTCGGGCCGGGAATTTCTGGTGGAAAGCCTGGAGGTGGATGTATAAATGGAGATCAAAGTGCTGCACCAGGTCATGGAATGGAACGACGACGTGAGCGCCCAGGTGCGCGAAACGCTGCAAGACCGCAAAGTCTGTTTGATCAATGTGATGGGCAGCCCCGGCGCGGGCAAGACCAGCCTGATCACCGCGCTGATCGGTCGGCTGCGGCAGCAGTTTGCCATCGGCGTGATCGAGGGCGACATCACCGGCCAGATCGACGCCGAGAAGATCGCGGCGCTGAACATCCCGGCGGTGCAGCTGAACACCGACGGCGCCTGCCACATCGAGGCCATGAGCATCCAGCATATCCTGCCCCAGTTTGACCTGGACGCTTTGGACGTGCTGTTTGTGGAGAACATCGGCAATTTGGTCTGCCCGGCCGAGTTTGACATCGGCGAGAATTTCCGCCTGACGGTGCTGAGCATCCCGGAAGGCGACGACAAGGTGGCCAAGTACCCGCTGATGTTCACCGATACCGACTGCCTGGCGCTGACCAAGTGCGATATGCTGCCCTACTTTGACTTTGATTTGGACCGGGTGGCCGCGGACTACCGGGGCGTCAACCCCGGCGGGCCGCTGTTCCGGCTGTCGGCGCGTACGGGCGAGGGGCTGGACGAGCTGACCGGCCACCTGGCCGGACGCATCCGCGCCGCGCTGGCATGAGCCAGACGCAGCCCGCCCGCCGCCATGTGCGGGCAGAGATCACCGGCATTGTGCAGGGGGTGGGGTTCCGGCCCTTTCTGCACCGGCTGGCGGCGCGGGAGGGGCTGACCGGCTGGGCCCGCAACACCCCCGCCGGGGTGGAGCTGGCGCTGGAAGGCCCCGCCGACGCCGTGGACCGCTTTTTGCAGGCGCTGCGCACCGAGCCGCCGCCGCTGGCGGTGGTGGAGGAGATCGCGGTGCAGCCGCTGGCAGGCCGCGGCGGGTACGACGGCTTTGCCATTTTGCCCAGCACCGCCGGGGCCGCCGCCACGCTGGCCGCCCCCGACCTGGCCCCCTGCCCCGCCTGCCGGGCGGAGCTGGCCGACCCGGCCGACCGCCGGTATCGCTACCCGTTTATCAACTGCACCGACTGCGGACCGCGGTTTTCGATCTTGCGGGCGCTGCCCTACGACCGGGCCAACACCACCATGGCCGGCTTTGCCATGTGCCCCGCCTGCGCCGCCGAGTATGGCGACATCCGCAGCCGCCGCTACCACGCCCAGCCGGACTGCTGCCCGGCGTGCGGGCCGCGGGCGTTTTATCTGGATGACAAAGGCCGGGAGCTGCCCGGCGACGCCGTCGCGCTGGCCCAGCAGGCGCTGGCCGCCGGGGGCATTGTGGCGGTGAAGGGCACAGGCGGCATCCACCTGGCCTGCAGCGCGCTGGACGAGGCCGCGGTGCGCCGCCTGCGCCGCCGCAAGCACCGGGAGGAAAAGCCGCTGGCCGTTTTGTGCCGCGACCTGGACGCCGCGCGGCAGTTCTGCCGCATTTCCGGCGAGGAAGCCGCGCTGCTGCAAAGCCCCCGCCGGCCCATCGTGCTTTTGGAAAAGCGGCGCGCCGCCGGGGCGGGCAGCTTCCCGTATTTGAGCGAGAACCGACGCATCGGCATCCTGCTGCCCTACACGCCGCTGCATATCCTGCTGGCGGACGGCAGCTTCGGCGGGCCGGCGGCCCTGGTGCTGACCAGCGCCAACCGCCCCGGCTGCCCGGTGATGATAGAAAACGGCGAGGCCCTGGCCGGGCTGCGGGGCGTGGCGGACGGCTTTCTTTTGCACGACCGGCCCATTGCCAACCGGTGCGACGATTCCCTGGCGGCGGTGTGGCAGGGGCGGGAATATTTCTTCCGCCGCAGCCGGGGCTACGCCCCCCAGCCACTGACCCTGCCCGACGCCTCCGCCGACGGCGTGCTGGCCTTTGGCGCCGAGCAGAAGGCCGGTTTTGCGGCCGGCAAAGGCCGCCACGCCTTTTTGAGCCAGCACATCGGCGATTTGAAAAACGCCGAGACGCTGGATCACTACCGCGCCGCGCTGGACGCCCAGCTGCGGCTGTTCGGCATCGCGCCGCGGGCGCTGGTGTGCGACCTGCACCCGGACTATTTTTCCACCCGCGAGGCCGGGGCCATGGCCGCCGGCAGGGGGCTGCCGCTTTTGCAGGTGCAGCACCACTGGGCGCACATGGCGTCCTGCCTGGCGGACAACCGGCTGGCAGGACCCGCTTTCGGCATCGTGTGGGACGGCACCGGCCTGGGGGATGACGGCGGCATCTGGGGCGGCGAGTTTCTGCGCGGCGGGTACAGCGCCTTTGTGCGGGTGGGGTCCATCCGGCCCATCCCGCTGCCGGGCGGCGACGCGGCGGTGCGGCAGATCGGCCGCACCGGGCTGGCGCTGGCCTGGGACGCCGGCGTCCCGCCCGAAGCCCTGACCCGCCTGCCGCTGATGCGGGCGCTGCCGGGCGCCCGGACCATCGCCGCCATGCTGGAAAAGGACATTGCCTGCCCCAAAGCCAGCAGCATCGGCCGGCTGTTTGACGGCGTGTATGCGCTGATCTCCGGCCGGGCGGCTGCCGGCTACGACGGCCAGGCCCCCGCCCTGCTGGAAGCCCTGGCCGACCCGGACATCCCCGGCCGGTCCTACCCCGCCGCCTTTTACCGGGACGGCGGCGTGCGCCGGTTCGACACCCGGCCGCTGACGGCCGCCGTCTGCGCCGATGTGCTGGCCGGCGTACCGGCCGCCGCCATCGCCCGCGGCTTTATGGACGCGCTGTGCCGCATGGCGCTGGAGCAGTGCCGGGCGCTGAACCAGGAGCGGCTGCCGGTGGTGCTTTCCGGCGGGGTGTTTTTGAACCGGTACCTGCTGCGCGGCGTCACCCGCCTGCTGGAGGCGGACGGCTTTGCGGTGTACAGCCACCACCGGGTGTCCCCCGGCGACGAAGGGCTTGCCCTGGGGCAGCTGATGATCGGTGCGGCAAAACAAACCCAAACCAGAAAATGAACAGGAGGCGGCAGCCATGTGTCTGGCAGTGCCCTTGAAGATCCTATCGGTGGACGGCAGGCAGGCCGTGGGTGAGGCCGGCGGCCTGACCCAGAAGCTGCGGGTGGATTTTATCCCCGACATCCGCCCCGGCGACTATGTGATGGTGCACGCCGGCTTTGCCATCGAAAAGCTGACCGAACAGCAGGCCAAGGAAAACCTGGCCTGCATCCAGGAGGCCGTCGATGCCCTTGAGTGAGAAAGACTTCCGCCGGGCGGAGGACGCGGCGGCGCTGGTGCGGGGCATCCGCAGCCTGACCGGCCCGGAGCGGCCGCTGCGCGTTATGGAGATCTGCGGCACCCATACCATGGCCATTGCCAAGGCGGGCCTGCGCAGCCTGCTGGCGCCGGGGGTGCGGCTGGTGTCCGGCCCGGGGTGCCCGGTGTGCGTGACGCCTGCCGGCGCCATCGACGCGGTGCTTGCGCTGAGCGAACGGCCCGGCGTGGTGGTCGCCAGCTACGGCGACCTTTTGCGGGTGCCGGGCAGCGCGCGGGGGGATACCCTTTTGCGCCGCCGGGCGCTGGGCGCCGGCGTGATGACCGTCTACTCCCCGCTGGAGGCGGTGGAGGCCGCGGCAAAGGACCCGGCCCGGCAGTATGTGTTTTTGGGCGTGGGGTTCGAGACCACCGCCCCCGGCACCGCCGCCTGCCTGCTGGAGGCCGCCGGGCGGGGGCTTGCCAACTTTTCGGTCTTGTGCCTGTTAAAGCGGACCGAACCCGCCCTGCGGGCGCTGATCGCCGCGCCGGATTTTGCGGTGGACGGTTTTTTGTGCCCGGGGCACGTGGCGGCCGTCACCGGGGCGGAGGCGTTCCGGTTTCTGCCGCAGGAGTACGGCCTGCCCGCGGTGGTCAGCGGGTTCGAGGCCGGGGACATCCTGTACTCGGTCTGGCGGCTGGCAAAGATGCGCGCCGAGGGCCGCCCCGGCCTGGAAAACGAGTACACCCGCCTGGTGCGCGGCGGGGGCAACCCGGCGGCGCAGGCGGCCATCGACCGGGTGTTTGTACCCGCCGCCAGCCTGTGGCGCGGCCTGGGCGAGATCCCGGAAAGCGGCTATGCCATCCGGCCGGAGTTTGCCCCCTGGGACGCCGCCAAAAAGTTTGCCATCCGGCCCGGCCCCGCCGCCGACCTGCCCGGCTGCCGCTGCGGCGCGGTGATCCGCGGGGTGTGCGCCCCGCAGAGCTGCCCGCTGTTCGGCAAAGCCTGCACCCCCGCCGACCCGGTGGGGCCCTGCATGGTCTCCGGCGAGGGGGCCTGCGCGGCGGCGTACAAATACGGGCAGTAGATCCAAGGTTCCCTTGCAAGGGAGGTTGCAGTATGCAGGACATCATCACGCTGGACTACGGCAGCGGCGGGCTAAAGACCGCGCAGCTGATCGACGACGTTCTTGTGCCGGCCTTTGCCAACACGGCGCTTGCCCGGCTGGGGGACGGCGCGGTATTGCCGGAGCTGGGCGGGCCGCCGGTGTTTTCCACCGACAGTTTTGTGGTCAGCCCCTGGCGCTTCCCCGGCGGGGACATCGGCAAGCTGGCGGTGTGCGGCACCGTCAACGACCTGTGCATGGCCGGCGGGCTGCCAAAATATTTGAGCTTTTCGCTGATCTTGGAGGAAGGCTTTGCGCTGGACGACCTGAAAGCCATCGTGGCCTCGGCGGCCGGGACCGCCCGGCAGGCGGGGGTGCAGATCGTTACCGGCGACACCAAGGTGGTGGAGCGCGGCCGGGGCGACGGCATTTACATCAACACCGCCGGCGTGGGCGTGCTGCGCGCCCACGGCCTGGGGCGGGACGCCCTGCGGGAGGGCGACGCGGTGCTGGTCAGCGGCAGCGTGGGCTGCCACGGCGCCGCCGTGCTGATGACCCGCGGGGACCTGCCCTGCGAGGGGACGCTGCTTTCCGACTGCCGGCCGCTGCATGAGCTGAGCGCCGCGGCGCTGGCGGCGGGCGGCGTGCGGATGCTGCGCGACCCCACCCGCGGCGGCGTGGCCACCACCCTGAACGAGTTTGTGGAGGGCGGGCCGCTGTGCATCGAGCTGGAGGAGGACGCCATCCCGGTGGACGCGCCGGTGGCGGCGGCCTGCGACCTGCTGGGCCTGGACCCGCTCTACTCCGCCTGCGAAGGGCGGATGCTGGCCGTCTGCGCGCCCGAACGGGCGGCGGCCGTGCTGGACGCTCTGCATGCCGTCCCCGGCGGCGAGGCCGCGGTGCAGATCGGCCGGGTGACGGCGGCCCGGCCGGGCCGGGTGGTGCTGCGCAACCGCTTTGGCGGCAGCCGCATTTTGGGCAAGCTGGCCGGCGCCCAGCTGCCCCGCATCTGCTGAGCGTCCGCCGCGGCAAACCTGCCCCGGCGCGCAAAACGCGTCAATCACAAAGTATGAGGTGATCCCCATGGCAGCCTGCACAAATCCCGCCCTGCTTCCCCTGCAATATGACGAGTACGAAAGCCCCCTTGGCCGGCTGACGCTGGCCGCCGCCGCCCAGGGCCTTTGCGGCGTGTGGTTTGCGGGGCAGAAGTACTTCCCCGCCCTGCCGGCCCCCGGCGCGCCGGATGACCGGGCGGCACGGCATTTGCTGGCCGCGCGGGCCTGGCTGGACCGCTATTTTGCCGACCAGTGTCCCCCGCCGCCCGCCCCGGAAGAACTGCCGCTGGCCCCCCAGGGCAGCGCCTTCCGCCAATGCGTCTGGCGGCTGCTGTGCCAGGTCCCCTACGGCAGCACCACCACCTACGGCGCGCTGGCGGCGCAGGCCGCCGCACAGCTGGGGCGGCCGCGGCTGTCGGCCCAGGCAGTGGGCGGCGCGGTGGGGCACAATCCCATCTCGCTGCTGATCCCCTGCCATCGGGTGGTGGGGGCAGACGGCAGCCTGACCGGCTATGCCGGCGGCCTGGACCGCAAAGCCTGGCTGCTGGACTGGGAGCAGGCCCGGCGCTGAGCATCCCCTGCCGCTTGACACCCGCATGTTGCCGGCCATTATGGCACACAAAACCGCCCCGGAGGGCGCGGCGCGTTTGGCGCGCCGAACCTCTCCGGGGCGGTTTTTCTGTCAGTCCGGTTCGGGTCGCTGCCACAGGGTGTGCACCCGGCCGGGCTGGGCCGGTTTATCTGCGCCGTCGGCGCAGCCAGACCGCGCCGCCCAGGCCTACCGCAGCTACAGCCGCGGCGGCGGCCAGCCAGCCGACGGGCAGCGCGTCGCCGGTCTGGGGGATGGCCTGCTGCGGCGCGGACGGCGTGCCGGTTGTGGGGGCCGGCGTGGCAGTCGTCCCCGGCGCAGGGCTGGGGGTGGCTGCCGGCGGAGTGGTGGTGTTGACAAAATCTGCGGCTGCCGCCGGTTCCGGGGCGGGCAGCGCCGCGCCGTCCGGGCCGGCGATGCGGGTGATGCTGTCCAGCGCCGCTTGCAGCTGGCCCGCGCCGTTGTCGGTAACGGTGACTGCGACCTCGTAGCGGGACTGGTCCTTGGTCACGCCGCGGCCGGCCATATCGGCGGCGGACCCGCTCTCGGTGATGGTGTAGTAGTAGGTGCCGGTCAGGCTGCCTACCACCGCGCGGGCCTGGTCCGGGGTCAGCTCGGCAGCCTGGGCGGCAGTCAGCAGCGGCTGCCGGGGGCGCGGTGCGCCGCGGCGGGCGGTCTCGGCGGTGGCGCCGCCCTCCTGCGGGGCAGCGTCCCCCGCCCCTGTACCGGGCGCAGGCGGCGGGCTGGCGGCGGGGGTCTGCGCCGGCCTGGGCGAAGGCGCCGCTTCCTCCCCTTCCGGGTCCGATGCGCCGCCGTTCCCGGCGCCCCGGGCCGATTCTCCGGTGGCAGGGGCCGGGGTCTGCGCCGCGGCGGTCTCGCCGGTGGCGACCGATTCCGCAGTGGCCGGGATGGAGGCCTCCGCCATGCGGGCGCGCAGCACGGCCAGCGTATCGGCGTCCAGCAGGCGGGTAAAGTCCAGCACAAAATCGCCGGTGGGCACCGCGCCGCTCAGCGTCAGGGTGTCGGCGGTCAGCGGGATGGCCGCGTTGGGGTTGTTGTCCGCCCGGTCAGCGGGTGCAATGGCAAAGGTATAGCTTTCGCCTTCCTGCCAGTCGGTGCGGAAGCCGGTCAGCTCCTTGGTCACCGGCACCCGCACTGTGCCCGCCCCTGCCGGGAACTGCGCCCGGTAGCTGTTGGTAAAGGTCAGCAGGGCGGCGTCCGCCCCCACCGTGCCGGTATAGGTCCCGGTGCCGGCATCAAAGCTGCCGATGTCCGCCGGGTCGGCCGCGGCGCTTTCCAGCACAAAGCCATCGGGCAGGGCGGCGGGGTCCTCCACCACGGTGAAACCGCCGTTCTGCATGTCCGGCACCGTCAGGCTCTCGCCGGCCTGCAGCGTGAACCCGGCACTGCCGCTGCCGTCCAGCGCCAGCTGTTCCTGGCTGGAGGTCCCGTTCTGCCGGCGGGTGACGGTCAGGGTCTGGCCCGCCTTGCCGGGCACCGTCAGCGTAAAGGCAAAGCTCTGCCCGGCCGGCACCGTCAGCCCGGCGTCCGCGGTGACCGTTTTGGCGATGGTCAGGCTGGCGGGGGCGGCCAGCGCCAGGCGGCCGTTGTTGCCCTGGTAGGCCAGCACCCAGCTGTCCGGCAGGCTGCCGCTCTGGTAGGTGGGGTAACAGGTGGTGTCGGCGGTATCGGTCAGGTTGCCTTCTCCCTTGGGGCGCACCAGGTCGGCCAGGTTGCCGATGCGCGGCGCGTCGGCCCGGATGTACCAGCCGGAGCCGTCCCGCGCCACCGAGTTCTGCAAATTGGCCCCCAGCCGCCGGATAACGTAGGTGCGCGCGGTGACGGATGATCCCGTGCCGGCGTAGTAGGTATCCTGGAAGTAATAGTAGAGATTCGGGTCGAAGCTGGCGGCATCGGCGCGGACGGTGCAGTCAGGGTCAGTGTAAAGCGGGGTGTCCTCCTGGATATAGTAAAAGGGGTTGGTGGAGGCGGGGTTGAACTCGACGGTCGCATTGCCCACCGTCTCGCCGTCCAGCGCGTTGCCGGTGTACAGGTTGGAGTAGAAGTAGACCTGATGGGTGGCGGCGTCGGTGTGGGCGGCCAGGTACTCGCCGCTGACGCCGCCGGAGGCGGTGTTGGTGTTGAGGGTGCCGTCCGGGTTGAGCACGCCATCCTTCAGGCCGACGGTGTAGCACAGACGCAGCGGGTAGGCGTTGTTGGAGACGTTGTCAATGGGCGTGCCGTCCTCATCCAGCGTGATGGAATTGACCCGGATGGGAATGGCCGAGGCCGGCACTGCCACCCGCAGCGTCTGCATGCCGCCGGCGTCCTGATTGACGGTGACCAGGATATCGTCGATGTTGCCGCGGCCGTACACCGGGCTGTCAAAGGTTTTGCCGCCGTCGGCAGTCTCGAAATGCCCGGTATACGTATAGCGCACCCCGCCGCCGGGCTGGGGTTCCGCCACGGGCACAAACCCATCCTCCAGTTCAAACGAGATGCCCGCCCACAGGATGGTCTTGATGGTATCCACCTGCATATACTGGCCGATGGCGTCGTTGTACAGGATGTAACCGCTGTGGACTGGGTCTCCGCCCTCCACCTCGGTGGGACCTTTGGCGGTGCTGGTGATGCTGTCGATAATGCGGCTGAAGGCGTCCCACAGCGCGTCGGCATCGGCCGCGGCAAAGTAACCGTCGGAATAATTGAGGCTGGCGGGGTCGTTCGGCTCCGGAGCCACATCCACGGTATAATTCTGTGGCCCGCCGGAGGTGGTGTACTGCACCTGCGGCGCGGTGTCCAGCCGGTACTGCTGCCAGGCGGTGTTGACGGCGTCCACCTGCGCCACGCCGGCGGGGGTGTAGACACCGGCGCTGCTCCAGTGGGCGGCGGGGTTCAGCACCAGGTCGGCCATGGCGGTCATGCCGGCATTTTGCTGGTTGGTCATAAATCCGATGGTAAAGACACGGGCGCTTTGCCCCGGCTGGGCGTTGGGGTAATAGTGCGCGGTGACGGCGTTTTTGAAGTAGGCCGCCGTTACCAGCGGCAGAAACCCGTTGCCGCTGTGGGGGTTGTTGTTGTCGCCGGTGCCGATGGGCGTGTTTTCGATGCCCAGCCACCAGTCGCCGCCGGACGACGCCCGCGAGAAGGTGGTGGGTGCGCCGTCGGACATGACGATCAGGTTGGGTACGCGGGTAAAGGTCAGGTCGTCGATCTCCACATCGGTATCGGTGGCGTTCAGCAGCATCTGCATGCCCTGGTAGATGCCTGCGTGGATGTTGGTGTAGGAATCCAGCGGGATGGTGGTCTGGTCAATGTTGCAGGTGACCTGCACGTTGCCGTTGTTGCCGTCGTCCTGGCCGGGGGTGGCGTTCCAGTAGCTGATGGCCAGGTAATCCCCCGCCGGCCGCGGCGTGACGGTGCCCAGCGAGAGCATCGTCTGCGCGCCGCGGTTGAACACCACGATGCCGATGCGGTTCTGGTCGTTTGCGTCCACCAGCGCGGCGATGGCGTCGTTGATGCCGTCCACCATGGCCTGTACCCGGCTTTCGGCCTGGGTGGTCACGGTTCCGCGGCCGTTCTCGTACTGGCCCCAGGCCATGCTGGCCGAGAAATCCAGCACAAACACCACGTCTACCGGGGCGGTGGTCTCGGAGATGATCTGGGTGGAGGTGGCCAGCGCCGAGTAAGTCACCAGAAAATCGGAATCGTTCTCTACCGTGACAGTGCCGGCGTCACCCACGAACTCGATGTTGCCGGTGTCCACCGACTTGTCCGTCCAGATGCGGCCGTCCAGCAGCGTCGAATCGTCGTCGCCCAGGCTGACCAGGTAATCGTTGCGGGTGTCGGCATCGGCCACGCGGTCGGCGCCGGGGGTCGGGGCTGCCAGCGCGGCAGGCGCGGCCATTGTCAGCAGCAGCGCCGCAGCCAGCGAGGCCGCCGCGGCAGACAGGCAGAAATGTTTGGGCATGGTGGATCGTCCTTTCCGTTTTCGCATACAGGGCCGGCAGCAGCGCAGGAGCCATAAAAGTTTGAAGGTGCTGCGCAGCCTTGCGCACCCGCCGAAAAACGGCAGCCGCAGGGCGGAAGATGCACGGCCTTTTGCGATATCAGTATAGGACAGGAAAAGAGCAAATGCGGTCGAACGGTGCGGCGCGGGCCGCTTTTGGCCCGGGATGCTCCGGCGCGCGGGGCCGGGCAAACGCCAGGGCCCGGCGCCCGGCCGGCAGCGCGGGGCAAAAATGCAGCCGGCCGGCAGGCAAAAAAGAAAAATCCGCGTCCCGCACCGCAAACAACAAGCGGTGGAACGCGGATTTTACCTGGAGCTGGCAACAGGAATCGAACCTGCAACCTGCTGATTACAAATCAGCTGCTCTGCCAGTTGAGCTATGCCAGCGAAGCGAATATAGTGTAGCACAGCAGGGGCGGTTTTGTCAATCGGTCTGCGGGGCCTTTGCCAAAGGCGTGCGGCGGCCCCCCTGCCCCGGCCTGAAAGCCGGACGCACTGAAAAACCGCCCGCCGGGGCGAGAAACTCGCGGCCGGCGGGCGGCATGGTGGCTGCTTGTGCTGCCCGGTGCGTCAGGCTCAGTCGCTGACGTAGGGCATCAGGGCCATATGGCGGGCGCGCTTGATGGCAACCGTCAGCTCACGCTGATGGAAAGCGCAGGTGCCGGTCACACGGCGGGGGATGATCTTGGCGCGCTCGGTGACGTACTTGCGCAGGCGCGGCAGATCCTTGTAGTCGATGCGCTCGATACGGTCAACGCAGAAGCTGCAGACCTTGCGGCGGCCACGGTGCATCGGACGAGACGAACGATCGTTAGCCATGTCAGGTTACCTCCTTGTTTCAGGATAGAAAGTCAAATCAGAAGGGCAGGTCCCCCTCGTCCTCGATCAGCGCAAAGTCGTCGTTGGTGCCGGCGGAGTAGCTGGGCGCGGCGGGCTGCGGTGCGGGACGGGAATAGTCTGCCATGGGCGCGGGGGCCGGCTGGCCGCCCGCATTGGGGTTGGAGGACTTGGGCGCGGCAAAGTTGACGTTGTTTGCCACGATCTCGACAGCCGTGCGGTTGTTGCCGTTTTTGTCCTGATAGCTGCGGCTCTGGATGCGGCCGTCAATGGCGATCAGAGAACCCTTGGAAAAGTAGCGGCAGACAAACTCTGCCGTGCGGTCCCAGGCCACAACGTCCAGGAAATCCGCCTGGTTCTGGCCGTTGGCGTCGCGGCGTCCGCGGTCGCAGGCGATGCGGAAGGACGCGACGTTTTTGCCGGTCGTGGTCTGGCGCAGCTGCGGGTCCGCCACCAGGCGGCCCATGATCGCAACAACATTCAGCATAGTGTCATACCTCTCTTACTCTTCCTCAGCAACAATGATGCTGCGAAGAACACCCTCAGTGATGTTGTAAACACGCTCCAGCTCAGCCGGGAAATCGGGGCTGCTGGTAAACTTGATCACCGTGTAAACACCCTCGGTATTGTCCTCGATGGGATAGGCCAGGCGGCGCTTGCCCCAATCGTCGACAGAATCGATGGTGCCGTTCGCCTCGATCAGGGACTTGAACTTGCCGATCAGCGCGGCGGAAGCCTCCTCATCCAGGGTCGGGCTGGTAACCAACATGGTTTCGTACTTAGCCATTTCTGTACACCTCCTTTTGGACATAAGGCCCCTTTGTGCAAGGGGCAAGGATCTCCGGGCCTGTACGCCCGGAGGGTCGTGCCTGTGCGGCACAGCAATTCATTATAGCAAGCAGCGGCGGGATTGTCAAGAGCTGCCGGCGCGATTTGACGCGCTTTTTTGCCCGTTCCCGCGCCAGCTGCCATAACAAAACCCCCGCCGGCGTGCGGCAGGGGCTTGTGGCGGAAAGAAAGGGATTCGAACCCTTGAGGGCTTTAGGGGCCCTACACGATTTCCAGTCGTGCGCCTTAGACCAGCTCAGCCATCTTTCCATATCCGCAGCCGACCGGCGGGCCGGTCAACTGCGTATGATATTATAACAGGCTGCCTGCGCAGTGTCAAGCATTTTTTCGGGGAAAAGTGATTTTTATTTTAACGCCCCCCATCGCCTTCGCCCGGCGGGGCGGCTGTTCCTCCTCCCCTGCCGGAACGTGCCGCCGGTCATTCTGCCAGCGCGGTTACCGGCCAGCCAAGCAGGGCGGCGGCCTGCCGGTCGTGGGTGACCAGCAGGGTATCCCGCCCGGCGGCCAGGCGCACCGCCGCGGCGGCGGCCTGGCCCACCAGCGCCTGGTCCATGCCGGTAAAAGGCTCGTCCAGCAAGAGCAGGTCGGCCCCGCGGCAGAGCAGCGCCCGCAGCAGGGCGGCGCGGCGTTTCTGCCCGCCGGAAAGCTTGGCCGCCGGGGTCTTCAGGTCGGCATCGGCAAAGCCCAGCGCCCGCAGCTCGGCTTCGGCCTCGGCGCGGGTCACGCCGCGGCCGGTCAGGCAGATGTTGTCCGCCGCGGTCAGCTGAGGGCAGAGCCGGTCCTCCTGGAACATGGCGGCGATGCGCCTTCCGGCCAGCCCTTCGATGCTGCCCGCGTCGGGCGTTTCCAGCCCCATCAGGATGCGCAGCAGCGTGGTCTTGCCCTGGCCGGAAGGGCCCATCAGCACGGTGGGGCCGTCGATGGTCAGGTCCACGCCGGCCAGCACCTGGCGGCCGGTCTCCCCTGCCCTGCCGGCAGGCGCATCCCCGCCGCCGAAGGTTTTGCACAGCCCCGTTACGCGGATCATGCGTTCACCTCCCCGCACAGACGGTTTTGGGCCAGCCGCAGCAGGCGTGCGGCAACGGCCGACAGCGACGCCGACAGCACCACGATGACCAGCGTCCAGGCAAAGACGTCGGGCGTGGTCAGGGTGATCTTGGCCCGGTAGAGGGCGTTGCCGATGCTGTCGTCCGGCAGGCCGATGACCTCGGCCGAGACGCCGCTTTTCCAGCACATGCCCATGGCGGCCGCGCAGCTCTCGCAGAAGGAGGGGAAAACACCCGGCAGCCAGATATACCGCAGCCGCCGGGAAAGCGGCAGGCGGTAGACCTTTGCCATTTCCACCAGCTGGCGGTCGGTGTCGGCAATGCCTGCGGCCACCCCTGCGTAGACCACTGGCAGCACATGGGTAAAGCTGACCACGACGGACAGGTTGCCGCTGCGCACCCACAGCAGCGCCAAAATGACAAAGCTGGCTACCGGCATGGCGCGGATCAGCTGCATCAGGGGGGAAAACAGCACCTCCATCGCCTTCCAGCGGGCGCCGGCAGCCCCCAGCGCGGCGCCGCAGACCACCGCCAGCACAAACCCCGCCAAAATGCGCAGCGCGCTGAAGGCGATGCGGTGCCAGAACCCGGCGGTGGGCAGCAGCCGGGCCAGGGCTTCCAGCGTGCCCAGCGGCGTGGTCAGAAACAGCCCGCCGTGGCCCAGCCCCATGGCCGCCAGCTGCCAGACGACCAGCCAAAACGCAACGGCGCCTGCCTTTTGCCAAAGCAGGCGCCTGCGTTTTTTCTTGTCAGGCCGCGGCATCTTCGCTGGCAGCGACGCCATAATAGAAAGCGTCATCCGGCATGGCGCCGCCCACGCTGGCGGGGTCGGCGTCGTACAGGACCTGGAAATAGTTGACCAGGTCGGCCTTCATCTCGTCGCCGGTCTCGAACACGATGTTGCACTCCGGCAGCGCCTGCTGGGCCAGGGCGGCCTTGGCCACGATGCCGTACTCCTCGCACAGGGCGGCGGTGCCTTCCAGGTCGGTGTTGGCGGCCTCCACGCTGGCGGCGTAATCGGCCAGGAATTGTTCAAAGGCGGCGGGGTCGCGCTGGATGGCGTCGGTGCGGGCCACCAGCACGCCGGTGACCAGCTTGCTGCCGGCCACCGCCTCCCACTCGGTGTTCATGTCCAGCGCCACGCGCAGGCCCTCCACCTGGTTCAGCGCGCTGGTCACAAAGGGCTGGGGCAGCATGGCGATGGTCGCCTCGCCGGCCTGCACATGGGCCAGCGCCTCGGTGGCCTCGCTGGCCCACTGGATATCCACGTCGGTGTCCGGGTCCAGGCCGTTCTGGGTCAGGACATAGCGCAGCACGTACTCCGGCGTGGTGCCCTGGCCGGTGGTCCAGATGGTCTGGCCTTTCAGGTCGGCCACGCTCTGGATGGTGTCGCCGTTTTCCACCACGTACAGCACGCCCAGCGTGTTGATGCAGGCCACCTGCACCGCGCCCTCGGTACGCTGGTAAAGGGTGGCAGCCAGGTTGGCCGGGATGGCGGCGGCGTCCAGCTCGCCCTTGACCAGCAGCGGCACGATCTCGTCGGCGGCGCCGTACATGGTAAAGTCGTACCGGCCGCTCCCCTCGCTGTCCGCGATCAGGTTGCACAGGCCCATGGTGGTGGGGCCTTTCAGCCCGGCGATGCGCAAAGCGGCGCCGGCGGTCTCGGGCGTTTCTTCGGTCTGTTCAGGGGTGGCTTCCGGCTCAGCGGTGGCTTCGGCGGCCGGCCGGGAGCTTTCCTGCGCGGCGGACGAGCTGTCCGCGCCGCAGGCCGCCAGCGACAGGCCCAGCGCCAGCGCGGTGACGCCGGCAAGCAGTTGTTTCAGGTGCATGGTGTTCTTCTCCTCTCCCGCACTGCCCGTTACAGGCAGGCACAACAGGGCGCGCACGGGTCCCTTCCGCAGAGAAGGAAGCGCCGTGCACGCCTGCCGCTTGATTTTATGTGTCTACTATACTATAATGGTTGCAGAATTTCCGTTGCCGGTGCAACATTAAGGAGGGTTTCCCATGGATCTGCGTCCCTATTACGACACGCTGCGCAGGACTTCGCTGCTGCGGGGCATGCGCGACGACGAGCTGGACAACATGATGCAGTGCTTCAACCCCCGGGTGCGGCGCTACCAGAAGGGAGAGTTCCTGCTGCTGGCCGGCTACGAAAACCACGAGGTGGGCATTGTGCTGGAGGGCAGCATCACCGCGGTGAAAAACACCCCCGACGGCGCCAGCGTGGCCATCACCCACATGGGGCCGGCGGGGCTGTTTGGGGACGTGCTGTCCGGCTCGACGCTGCGCAGTCCGGTCAGCGTCATGGCCGACAGCGCCTGCCTGGCCATGTACCTGCCCTACCGCAAGATCATCCATCCCTGCCCCAGCCTGCACGAGAGCCACTGCCAGCTGATGGAGAACCTGGTCACCACCATCAGCAACAAATACTTTGCGCTGGACCGCCGGGTGGAGCTTTTGATCTGCAAAAGCCTGCGGGCGCGCATCTGCATCTGGCTGCTGGACGAGGCCGAGCGGGCCGGCAGCAACACCTTTACGGTGGAACTGACCCGCGCCGGCCTGGCCGAGTACCTGAACTGCGACCGCAGCGCCCTGAGCCGGGAGCTGAGCCGGATGCAGCAGGAGGGCCTGATCGAGACGTACCGGGGCAGCTTTAAGATCCTGGACGTTGCCCGCCTGCGGGCGCAGTACCAGAAATAAGCGCCCCTGCCAGCCGCCGCGCCCGCCGGGTGCGCCATACCAGACAACGGAGGAACCGCCGTGAACGACCGCGAACATCCGATCCTGTACATCGTCATCCCCTGCTACAACGAGCAGGAGGTGCTGCCCATCACCGCGTCGATGTTTTTGCAGAAGCTCAGCGACCTGGCCGCCGCCGGCAAGATCAGCCCCGAAAGCCGGGTGCTGTTTGTGAACGACGGCTCCAAAGACAAGACCTGGCAGATCATCTGCCAGCTGGCCAAAAGCGACCCGCATTACATCGGCATCTGCCAGAGCCGCAACCGCGGCCACCAGAACGCCGTGCTGGCCGGCCTGATGGAGGCCAAAGACCGGTGCGACATCACCATCTCCATCGACTGCGACGGCCAGGACGACATCAACGCCATGGACGCCATGGTGGACGCCTACCGCGACGGCTGCGAGGTGGTCTACGGCGTGCGCAGCAGCCGCGCCACCGACACCTTTTTCAAGCGGTTCACCGCCGAGAGCTTTTACAGGCTGCTGAACGCCATGGGCGCCGAGGTGGTGTTCAACCACGCCGACTACCGGCTGCTGAGCGCCCGCGTGCTGAAAGAGTTTGCCAACTTTAAGGAAGTCAACCTGTTTTTGCGGGGCATGGTGCCGCTGGTGGGCTTCAAGAGCACCAGCGTCGCTTACGAACGGCACGAGCGCATTGCCGGCGAGAGCCACTATCCCCTGTCCAAAATGCTGGGCCTTGCCTTTGACGGCATCACCAGCCTTTCAGTCAAGCCGATCCGGCTGATCACCGGGTTTGGCTGCGTGGTGGCGCTGGTCAGCTTTATCGGCGTGATCTGGGCCATCGTGCAGGCGTTTTTGGGGCACACGGTGTCCGGGTGGGCCAGCACCACCAGCATCATCTGTTTTGTGTCCGGCGTGCAGCTGATCTGCCTGGGCGTGATCGGCGAGTACATCGGCAAAATCTACATGGAGACGAAGGCGCGCCCCCGCTATATCATCAGCGAGCGCACCTGGGAAACAGACAAGGACAAGGAGGGCAGCTGAATGGCGCGTCAGGTATGGAAAGGCTCCACCCTGCTGAACCCGGAGCCGCCGGTGCTGGTCAGCTGCGGCAGCCCGGACAAACCCAATCTGATCACGGTGGGCTGGTGCGGTACCATCTGCACCCAGCCGCCCATGGTCAGCATCAGCGTCCGGCCGGAGCGGTACAGCTACGGTCTGATCAAAGACAGCGGCGAGTTCGTCATCAACCTGCCCACCGAGGGCCTGACCCGCGCCGTGGACTGGTGCGGCGTCAAAAGCGGCCGCAATGCGGACAAGTTTGCCGCCATGTGTCTGACCGCCGCCCCCGCCGCCAAGGTGGGCACGGTGCTGCTGGAGCAAAGCCCGGTGAACCTGGAGTGCAAGGTCACCCAGCGCATCCCGCTGGGCAGCCACGACCTGTTTTTGGCCCAGGTGGTGGCCGTGGACGTGGACGAAAGCCTGCTGGACGAGAATGGCAAGCTCTGCTTAAACCGCGCCAAACTGATCGTCTACTCTCACGGGGACTACCTGGCGCTGGGCCGCCGGCTGGGCAGGTTCGGTTACAGCGTGCGGAAGAAACCGCGGCGGTGAGATGCGCGGCGCCATAAGAAAATTCCTTGCCGCCAAATTCTGTTCCACCAAAAGCGGAGGAAGCGCCGAAAAAATCAAAATCAAAAAACAGGCCGATGGCAGCGCAGCCAACGGCCTGTTTTGGTTAGATCTTGCGGCAAAGTTTCCTTGTGCGCGCTCCGTTGAAGGAGACCGGTTTTTGCGAAC
>DSLFR04102__coassemble_439_pt1 | contig 57817 bp, 46 predicted proteins | sample DSLFR04102__metabat2_low_PE_018 | metagenome-assembled genome bin DSLFR04102 | reverse complement strand
GCAGGCTTTTTCCATTCCTGTCGCGGCCGGCAAAACCGGCCGGACAACACATCGACCGCCCGGATGCAGTCTGCATCCGGGCGGCTTTCTTTTCCGGTGCGATCTGCCTGCCATGAAAGCAGTGGGGCGGACAGGGGATACCGGCAGCTGATTTTATTGACAACCATGCGCTGACGATCACCATGAGACGAGCTAGACGCGCCGGTGAAACTGCAGTGGACGGACACGGAAAGCCGGGCCCGCCTGGCAGGTATGTACAGTAAAAGAAGCGCCGGCCGCCCGGTCAGCCAGGCGCCACATCCTGCTGGCGCAAAGGGAACCATACATTCAGGAAAAACATGGAGCCACTGCTCTCGATGCTCATGTCGCCGCCGTACAGGCGTGCAATGTATTGGATGCTGCGGGTGCCATAGCCATGGCGGGAAGCATCCCCTTTCAGGGTTTCCGGCAGGGCGCCGTGCAAGCTCAGGCTGCCGGTAAAATAGTTGGATTCCTCGATCCGCAGTTGCCCGCCGTCCGCGCGGCAGACGAGCGAGATGACTCGAAGTTCCGGCTCCGGCAATTTGCGCACAGCCTCCATGGCGTTGTCCATTATGTTGCCGAACAGCGTATAGATTTGTACGGGTGTCAAAAAGTCCAGGAGGCTTCCGTCTGCCATGCAGGTAAAGCGGATACCGTCCCGCTGGCAGGCCATGGCTTTTTCGCACAAAACCACATCCAGCACCTCGTTGCCGGTTTTGATGCTGGAATCGTAAAACTCAATGGCGGAGCGCAGCGCCTCTGTCTCTTCGGCGGTAAGCTTACCAGCAATTTTGTCCAGGATGTGCTTCAGGTCGTGGCACTTCATGTTGATCACATCCATATTGGCCTTGATGGACTCGAACTGGGCCTTGTCTTGGCGCCACAGCTGGTGCAGCACGTCAATCTGGTGGTCCCGCTCGTTGAGAAAGAAAATGTGCGTGCAGGCAAACAGCACCTCGATGCCAAACAGGATGCAGAAGATCTTGACGACAATGTCCAGCGCCAGGCTTTCGGTCTCATAGGTGCGGGAAACACAGATCAGCACGTTCACCACCAGAATGGTCGCGGCGGAAAGCAGGCCGACGCTCATCGCGGTGCGGCGGCTGCGGTAAAGGCGGCTCTTGGGCTGGAAAAACCGGGAGAGCAGCCAGTAACAGGCCAGGTAAAAAGCAAAGTAAATGGCCCAGTCCCACCACTGGATGTCACCCTCGTGGAACAGCGAGATGGTCGTCAAATCATTGTAGCCCCGCAGCAGCTGCAGCAGGGGATAGAGCTTGTTGGTCAGCTGGTAGGCCGCCGTGCCGGAACAGAAGGTGAGCAGCAGCTCCTCAATGTTGTCCTTCCAGCAGAACACCAGCGCCAGAAAGTTCAGCAGGCTGACAATCAGGTAGCACAGCACCCGGACCGGCAGCGTATTCAGATGGGTGTACAGCATCACCAGCGGAAAGCACAGCAGGATGCCGCCCGCCAGCGACACCGCAACCCGCAGCGCGAAATGCCTGCGGCGCTCCAGCCGCCGGGTGAAAAAAGCCAGGCAGATGAAGCACTGCAGATAGGTCAGCACCAGATTGTAGGTCTGAAAGGTGTAATCGCCCAAAAGGAGATAAATTGCCCCGATCATTGTTTCCCACGCTCCATATACTTTGCCATCGCATCGGCAAAGGCCTTGCGCCGGGGGTAACTTACCGGCAGGACAGCGCCGCCCACATGCACCTCCATGCCGTCCATGCGGGACACGTGGGCCAGGTTGACCAGCAGATAGTTGTTGCACCGGGCAAAACTGTCGGCAGGCAGGCTGGACGCGGCGCTTTTCATGGTCTGGTAGCGGCGGTATTCCCCGTTGGCGGTGTGGTAGATGCAGTAGTGCCCCTTGACTTCTACATATAAAATGTCACGGCTGGACAGGCGTACAAAGCTGTTCTCGGTTTTCAAGAACACCTCGCGGCCGGTATCCGGCTGCGGGACTTTGGTCAGTATGCGGGTGAATTTCAGCGCGAACTCCGGATATGTCACCGGCTTGACAAGAAAGTCGCAGGCGTCCACCTCGTAACCCTGCACGGCGTACTGGCGCATGGTGGTGACAAACACCAGCGCAACCTTGTTGTCTTTCTGGCGCAGCAGGCGCGCCGCCTGCATGCCGTCCAGCATGGGCATCATGATGTCCATAAAAACGATCTGATAGTCCGCTGTATACTGGTCCAGAAAGGTTACCGCATCGTGAAACAGCCGCACCGATACCTGCAGGTGGTGCTCAGCGGCATATTGGCGGATATGCGCTTCCAGCAGCGCGGCGTGGTCCCGGTCATCCTCCACAATGGCGATTCCCAGCATGTTGATCCTCCTTATCGAATGCTTACTTAAATATAGCGATATCCACAAAACAAGTCAAGAAACAGAAAACTTTGCGGTGAATTTGAAGGTTATGCTGCCCACGGCTAAGGTTGTGCGCAAGCTGTTGCAAAAACTTTGTGAAAAGTTCCATAATGATTGCAAAAGCGCAGCCGGACCGTCCACCGGCGCGTAATCAGATGGAAAGGAGTATCAAACATGAAAAAGAAAGCAAGCAAACGCTGGGTCGTCCTGACAGCGGTCACAGCCGTTCTGCTGGCGGTATGCATTGTGGCGATCCCGGTCACAAACGCTTTTTCCTCCGTCATCAGCGTGGCATTGAACGCCAAGACGCAGGAGGTCATCCCCGACCCGGAAGCGACCGTGCACTTCACCAGCAATTACGACAACGAGGAGGACCTTGTCGCCTTTGAAAAGGAACTCTGCGAAAGCATCGAGGCGGAGGGCGCGGCTCTGCTGCTGAACAACGACAACACCCTGCCCCTGGCGGAAGGCACCAAGTTCACCACCTTCTCCCAGTCCAGCTACAACCTGATGTACGGCGGCACCGGTTCCGGCCAGGTTTCCGCCGAGGATGCCGTCACCCTGAAGGAGGCCCTGGAGGACGCTTTCGGTGAGGGCACCGTCAACCCTGCCCAGTGGGACTTTTACGCGAACTGTGGTTATGCCCGCGTCAACGCCGACACCACCGGCGGCAACCAGGCCCAATACCGCATCAATGAGGTGCCCTGGTCCGAGTATACCCAGGACCTGCAGGATACCTGGCCTGAATACGGCGATGTGGCCCTGGTGGTGCTGGCCCGCTCCGGCGGCGAGGGCGCCGACCTGCCCAGCGGCCTGCCGGAGCTGGAGCCCTACATGACCGACGGTGACTACCTGCAGCTCTGCCAGGAAGAAATCGACATGCTCACCAACCTGCAGCAGCTCAAGGAGCAGGGCGTGTTCAAAAAGATCGTTGTGCTGCTCAATTCCTCCAACACGCTGCAGCTGGACTTTTTGGACAGCTACGGCATTGACGCGGCACTGTGGATCGGTGACGTGGGCATGACCGGCATCAACGGCGTGGCTGACATCCTGGCCGGCAACGTCAACCCCTCCGGCCGCATCGTGGATACCTTCCTCAAGGACAACCATTCTTCCCCTGCCATGCAGAACTTCGGCGCCTTCAACTATACAAACGGCGCCGACTATGATGTGGCCACCGCGCAGAACAACACCGACCCCGGCGTTGTCAAGTGCAACGAGGACTATGTGGTCTATCAGGAAGGCATCTATGTGGGCTACCGTTATTATGAGACCCGCTATGAGGACTATGTGCTGAACCGCGGCAACGCCGGTGACTATGATTATACCGCCGATGTGGCCTTCCCCTTCGGCTATGGCCTGAGCTACACCACCTTCGAGTATTCCAACTTCACGGTGGAGGACAAGGGCGACACCTTCGAGGTTGGGGTGGATGTAACCAACACCGGTGATGTGGACGGCAAGCACACGGTGCAAATCTACTTCCAGAGCCCCTACACCCAGTACGATATCGACAATCAGGTGGAGAAGGCGGCTGTGGAGCTGTGCGGCTTTGACAAAAAGATGGTCGCCGCCGGTGCCACCGAGCATTATTCCATTACCGTCAACAAGGAAGACCTGACCAGCTACGATGCCAACAACGCCAAAACCTACATCCTGGAGGATGGCGACTACTACTTCACGGTTGGCACCGACGCCCACAACGCCATCAACAACATCCTAGCCGCCAAGGGCGCAGATACCACCCGCATGAGCGGCGAGGGGGACGCCAGCCTGGCCTTCAAATGGAACAACCCCAACTTCGACAAGACCACCTACGCGGTTTCCTCCGTCACCGGCAATGCCATCACCAACCTGTTTGACAACGCCGACCTGAACAAGTACGAGGGCGCCGAGGACCAGCAGATCACCTACCTGACTCGCAGCGACTGGGAAGGCACCTTCCCCACCGGCCCTGTCTCGCTGCGCATCACCGAGCAGATGTGGGCGGACGGCCTGTCCCATGATGAAGCCGACCGCGCCGCCCTGGTGGGACGCTACAAGGAGATGTACTATCCCGACGCCACCATGCCCGAGATGGGCGTGGCCGGCGATCTGTCCGCCAACGATTTTGCCGAGACGGATGCCGACGACCCCGCCTGGGCGGATCTCATCAAGCAGGTCCCTTACAGCGAGATGACCAACGTCATCTACAACGGCTTCCATCTGACCCAGCCGGTGCCGTCCATCGGCCTGCCCGGTACGCTGGACGAAAATGGCCCCCAGGGCTTTACCAAGAGCCTGATGGGCGGCTCCAGTGCCATGGCCTACACTTCCGAGGACGTCATGGCCGCCACATTCAACCTGGAGATCATCGAGAACATCGGCAAGTGCATCGGTGAGGATTTCCTGCATGCCCCCTCCGATACCGGTACCGTCTACGCTGGCATCTACGGCCCCGGCGCCAACATCCACCGCACCCCCTACTGTGGCCGCAACTTCGAGTATTACTCCGAGGATGGCTGGCTTTCCGGTCAGATTGCTGCGGTGGAGGTCGCCGCCATTCAGGACCGCGGCGTCTACGTCTTTACCAAGCACTTCGCCCTGAACGACCAGGAGGAAGGCCGCTACGGCATCTCCACCTGGTCCAACGAGCAGGCCATCCGGGAGCTGTATCTGGAAGGCTTTGAGGGCAGCGTCGCCAAGGGCGGCGGCATGGGTGTCATGAGCTCCTTCAACCGCATCGGCGTGGTCTGGAGCGGCGCCCACCACGGCCTGATGACCGGCATTCTGCGGGATGAGTGGGGCATGGACGGCGCAGCCATCACCGACTGCTCGGTCATGGCCAGCTTCATGGATTACCGCCTGGGCGTTCTGGCCGGGCAGGATCTGTGGGATGGCTACAGCATGGGCATGGCAACGCTTGACGGGCTGGAAAATGACCCCGCCATCGTCACCGCCGTGCAGCGCGCGGTCAAGAACATCGCCTACTCGGTCACCCACAGCCAGGCCATGAACATCGGCAACGCTACGGTACGGCCGATCACCCCCTGGTGGCAGATGACCCTGTACGTTGTCACCGGCGTCATGGCGGTGCTGACAATTGGCAGTGTGATCATGCTGGTGCGCAGCCGGAAGGCAAAGCCTGAAGCCGAGTGATCGGATCGCAATACCATCCTCTTCTTCCATTTAATATACTCAAGGGACCGGTTCGTCAGAACCGGTCCCTTGAGCTGCGATCTGGTGGAGATGACCTTCCGCCAGACCGGCTACGACGCCCAAGCCTCTATGCGGGGGCTGACCGAGGAACAGGCCGACCTGATTGCCGACCACCCGGATGTGGTGGATCTGGGCCGCAGCATCGTGCTGGGCCTTGCCGAAAACCAGCAGCTTACCGGGCAATCGGTGGAGATCCGCTGGGCCAACGACGCTTATGCCCAGCACTCCTATGCCACCCCCACCACTGGGCAGATGCCCCAGGCGGCGGACGAGATCGCGCTGGATACCAGCATCCTGGACCGGCTGGGCATCCCCCATGAGCTGGGGCAGACCGTAACCCTGGAGTGGCGCAAGGACCTGAACGCCGAAGAAGTGACTACCTCCACCTTCACCCTCTGCGGTTTCTGGGAGGGCAACCAGTCCAGTTATTCCTCAATGGCCTGGGTCAGCCGGGCCTATGCCGATGAGATGACCGGCGGCGTCATTTCCACCGATGAAAGCCAGGTGCTGGGCCTCTATATGGTACAGGTCAATCTGGCAAGCGACCAGAACATTGAGACGACGATGGACCGCATCCTGGCGGATACCGGCCTCACGGGCCTGGAATACAATGTCAATCTGGCATACTCCCCGGAGATGGGGGCGATGGCCGCCCAGGAGAGTATGCCCATGTATCTGGGCATGGTGCTGGTATTCATTGCCGGATACCTGATCATCTACAACATCTTCCAGATCAGCGTCACCGCCGATGTGCAGTTTTATGGTAAGCTGAAAACCCTGGGCATGACCACCAGGCAGCTGAAGAAGCTGATCTACGGGCAGGCCAACCGGCTCTGCATCATCGGTATCCCCATCGGTCTGATTCTGGGCTGGCTGCTGGGCAGCGTGCTGGTGCCGGTGCTCATGGGGACAATAGACGGCGAGGCCGTGGTCTCTGCCAGCCCCATCATCTTCCTCGGCTCGGCGGTCTTTGCCTGGGTGACAGTGCTGATCTCCTGCCTGCGGCCCGCAAGACTCGCCGGAAAAGTATCGCCCATTGAGGCCCTGCGCATGAGCGACGCCGACAGCTCCAGCAAGAAGAAAACCAAGCGCCGTCGTGGAAACGCCTCCCTGGCCTCGATGGCCTGGGCCAACCTGTGGCGCAACAAGAAGCGTACCATCACGGTGATCTGCTCCCTGACCCTGGGACTGGTGCTGCTCAGCAGCTTTTACGCCAAAAACGCCGCCTTTGATATGGACAAATATTTGGCCGACCTGATTCTGGCCGACTTTGAGCTGTCCGACGCCACCAGCGAGGATTATATCAACAACTATGACCCCCACGGCACCACCCTGACGGATTCTCTGGTAGCTCAGGCAGAAGGCCAGGAAGGCGTGGAGGCATCCGGCCACCTGTTCTCGGCCCAAATCGACTGGCGGATGGACGAGGGCACACTGCAAAATGTGGCGGCCTTCTACACCGAGGACAAACTGGCCGATTGGGAAACCTACGACGCCGCTGGTGCCCAGCAGCTTCGGGATGTGTTGGAGACCGGGGACGGCTCCGCCATCCTGTACGGCTTGGACGGCATTCCGCTGGATGTCATCACCCAGGAGCAGTATCTGCTGGAGGGCAGCTTTGACGCCGCCGAATTTGCCGGAGGGAACTATGTGCTGGCGGTGGGTCCCAGCCTGGAACTGGGTACAGAGTACCCGGTGCTGCCGACACCCTCTGCGGGCAGCACCGTGGAACTGAACGGCCGCACCTATACGGTGATGGCGGTGGTTTATCCGCTGAACCCGGTGACCCAGCTGACGGTGCAGCAGGGCGCGGGCGACAAGTTTAATTTGAGCTTCATCATCCCCAGCGAGGCATTCCGCCAGCAGTGGCCGGACCACACCCTGCGCAAGCTTTTCCTCAATGTGGATGACGCCCACATCGACACAGTACAGGCGTTCCTGGATGACTATATGGCGACAACGGACCCCGGCCTGCCGGTGGCTTCCCGCCAGACGATGGCCCAGCAGTACGAGGCCCAAACCCGGTCCTCCGCCGTCATGGGCAATGCTGTCAGCGTGGTCATCGCGCTGGTGGGCGTGCTGAACTTCATCAACTCGATGGTGACCGCCATCGTGTCCCGCAAGCGGGAGTTCGCGGTGATCCAGAGCGTGGGCATGACCAAGCGCCAGCTCAATCGGATGCTGGTGAACGAGGGATTGTTTTACGCGGTTTTGACGCTGGCGGCATCGTATCTCCTCAGCAGTCTGGCCGTGGGCGTTGTGGTCCGGGCGATGGTAGAGGGCGGATTTACCACCTTCCGCTTCACCCTGCTGCCGCTGGTGGCCTGCACCCCGATTTTGTTGGCGTTCGCGATCCTGATCCCGTACCTGTGTTTCCGCAACCTGGAAAAACACAGCATCGTGGAACGGCTGCGGATGGAGTGACGACGATGCTTTCCGGCACAAAACAGCCGGGAACGCCGCCGCGGGGCTTTTCAAGCGGCGGATATTTGTGATAAAATAGAGCCTGTATGATCAGCATCTGCCCGGCGCTCAGGCACACTGCGGCGCCGGGAAGCTGAAACAAGAACAGGCGCGCGGCCGCGCCTATGAAGGCGAGTGCAGACAACTATGGCGGGTCAGCCCAAGCAGATCAAATTGAACCGAGCAGAACAGCATATTTTGGAATCGTACATTCCGGTGGTGCAGGACCTGGCCGTATACCTGGGAAGCGCCTACGAGATCGTCCTGCATTCGCTGGAGGATTTCGACCATTCGGTCATCGCCATCGTCAACGGGGAGCATACCGGCCGCACGGTGGGGGCCCCCATCACCGACCTGGCGCTGGATATGCTGGACGCCTTGTCGAAAGGGCTGCCGGCCACCCCCTATTTCAGCACCAACAAAAAAGGCGAGCCGATGAAATCCACCACCATCGCCATCCGCGGCGACCATAACCGGATCATCGGCTTGCTGTGCATCAACCTGTATATGAACACCCCGCTGTCGGATATGCTGGCTGCCCTGACCCCCAAACCGTCCGCCGGCGCGACCGAGACCTTTGCCTCCAACACCAGCGAGCTGATCGCCACCGCGCTGGAGGGGGTCCGCCGCCGCGTCATGGCCGACGATTCCATCCTGCCCTCCAACAAAAACAAGGTCATTGTGGAGGAGCTGTACCGGAAAGGCATGTTCCGCCTGAAAGATGCGGTGGTCATTGCCGCCGATCTGCTGGGCGTCTCGAAAAACACCATTTATATGCACATCCGCAACTACCGCAAAGCCGCCGGCGAGGGCAAAACGGAGCAGCTGTAAAGCCGCAAGGCCCCGCAGAATGGAGGTCCCCCATGCCGGACGATTTCAGCCTGTCCTCCCATGTGATCCGGGAAAACCCGTTTATGGCCTACAACTACATCGAGGTGGGGCCGGTCTCCCGCGACCACGCCCAGGTGTATCTGGATATTAAGTAAGCAAAACCGCCGCGGAGAGCGTTCTCCGCGGCGGTTTTGTGCTTTTTGGGGAGGAAAGCGTTTGGAGCGCGGCGCTCAGAGCAGGCGCCCTTTCGTTTTTCGGACGGGGGCCGGTGCGGGTCAGTGCCGGCTGTCTGCCAGCCGGGTCAGGGCGCCGCGGATGCGGTCCAGCGCGGCGAACACCTTTTCGTCGTCGCGGTAGACGCCCAGTACGATGCGCAGGTGCCCCTCGCCGCCGGGACCGTAGTTGACGCCGTCGTTCACCGAAACGCCGGCCTGCTCCAGCAGGTAAGCCGCCACGTCGGCGGAACTGCCCAGCGCCGACACGTCCACCCAGCACAGAAAGCCCGACTGGGGCATCTGCATCGAAACGCCGGGGATGCTGTTGAGCACCTCAAACGCCCGTTTGCGGCGGCGGTCGTAGGCATCGGCAAACTGCCGCATGAAGTCCGGGCGGGTCAGCGCCGCCAGCATCGCCCGCTGGGCCGAGGTGGAGGTGGCTCCGATCACCGCCACCGCGTTGGCGTACATGGCGTCCATGATCCGGTCGTCGCAGACGATGTAGCCGACCCGCAGGCCGCTCAGGCCCATGCCTTTGGAGAAGGAGAACACCGTCACGGTGCGCTCGAACATGCCGGGCAGGGCGGCGGGGGAGAGCATCTCGTTGCCGAAGGTGAAATCCTCAAAAGCCTGGTCCACCACCAGCACCAGGTCGTGGCGGATGACAAAGTCCGCCAGCCCTTCCAGCGACGCCCGGTCATAGACGGTGGTGGTGGGGTTGTTGGGGTGGGTCAGCACCACCATCCGGGTGCGGGGCGTCACGGCGGCCTCCATCGCCGCCAGGTCCAGCTGGTAGCCGGTCTTCGGGCGCAGCTGCACCGGCACCGGCGTGCCGCCCATGATGCGCACGTCCAGAAAGTTGTTGGGGTAACTGGGGCAGGGGATCAGCACCTCGTCGCCGGGATGCACAAACGGCAGGATGGCAAAGTACAGGCCGGAGTCCGAGCCGGGGGTGATCAGGATGTTGCGCTCCGGGTCCACGGTCAGGCCGTTTTGGGCCTGGAGCTTTTTGGCAATGGCCTGTTTCAGCTCGGCGTCGCCGATGGGGGCTGTGTAGTGCGGGGCGGCGTCCTGCCGCACGGCATCCAGCCAGGCCTGCTCGATAAAGTCCGGCAGGGAACGGTCGGGCATAAAGGGGTCGGCCCAGCCCATCAGGGCAACGCCGCGGCGCTCCAGTTCCTGGTAGGCGCTGCCCACGTCGGCCTTCTCCACTGCCGAGAACAGCCCGCCCTGGGCCGTGCGGAAAGCGTCGGTCATTTTGCTGCGGATATCCATATGGCACCTCGTAACAATGGGCAAAGGCCGGGCAGCCCGGTCAAACGGCCGTCTGCCCGGCTTTGCCGGAGAAATTTCAGCAGAAATGTTCTTGCTGAGGGGAAATGTTGGGTTACTTGGCCTGGTTTGCGGCCTTCTTCTCGTCCGGCTTCCAGAACAGGACGGTCAGCACGGCGGCCACCACAAAGGCGATGACAAAGCCGGCCATGACCATGGCGCAGTTGTACATCGGGTTTTCGCCGCCCATGAACATGCCGAAGCTGAGGAAGGACGGGCCGCCGATGACGTAGGCTTTCAGGTGGAAGGCGGCGGCAAAGGCACCGCCGCAGGCGCCGCCGATGGAAGCGAACAGGAAAGGCTTGCCCAGCGGCACGTTGACGCCGTAAACGACAGGCTCGGTGATGCCGGTGCAGGCGGCAAAGCAGGCGGAAGCGGCGTTGCCCTTCAGGGCCTTGTCACGGGTCTTGAGCCAGACGCCGAAGGCCGCGCCGGCCTGGCCGATGTTGGCCGCGCCGGAAGTGGGCGAGACGTAGTTGAAGCCCTGGTCGGCGATCATCTGGGTCAGCACCGGGACCATGCCGTGGTGGATGCCCAGCACGACCATGGCCGAGTAGATGCCGCCGTAGACCAAGCCGGCAAAGACGCCGCCGTACTCAAACAGCATATTGACGCCGCTGGCCAGCACCTCGCCGATCCAGTAGGTCAGCGGGCCGACGGTGAGCAGGGTGACGGGGGTGGCGATCAGGATGGTCAGCGCCGGGACCAGGATGATCTTCAGCGCGCCGGGGATATACTTGTCCAGGAACCGCTCCACATAGGACGCCAGCAGGATGGCGAAGACGATGGGCAGCACCGAGGACGAATAATCGATGACGCGGAAGGGGATGCCCAGGAAGGTATAGGTCTCGACGCCTTCGGCGATCAGGCCGGACCAGGTGCTGGACATCATGCCCGCACAGATGGTCAGCGCCACGAACTGGTTCATCTTGAACACCTTTGCGGCGCTGGCCGCCAGCAGGAAGGGCAGGAAGGTGAACACCGCCATCGAGACGGAGGTGATGACATTAAAGGTCGGGTCGGACGTGGAAGCGCCGAACGCCATAAAGATGCTGATGAAGGCGGACAGGAAGCCGCAGCCTGCCAGCGCGGGGACAATGGGGTTGAAGATGGCGGCCACCGTCTCGAAGAAGCGGGTCAGCAGCGAACCCTTTTTGTTGGCCAGCTCTGACTTTAAGTCGAGATTCTCGTCGATGGCGTCCTCCTCGTCCACGCCGGTCAGCTCCACAAACTCTTTGTAGACATTGTTGACCTCGGCGCCGATGATGACCTGCACCTGGGTGGAGCCGCGGACCACGCCCAGCACGCCGGGGACCGCTTTCAGCTGGTCCTCGCTGATCTTGGACCAGTCCCTGGGCGTCACCCGCAGGCGGGTGGCGCAGTGGGCTGCCTGGGCCACGTTCTCTTTGCCGCCCAGCGCCTGGACAATGTCAGATACGGGGATTTTGGTTGCCATGATACATCCTCCTTGTTGGTTTTATATTCAGGCGTCCGGGCCGAAGGCGATGACCTCCACCTCGACCAAAGCGCCCTTGGGGATATCCCGGACCGCCACGCAGGAGCGCGCCGGCTTGCCGGTAAAGTACCGGCCGTACACCTCGTTGAAGGCGGCAAAGTTGCCGATGTCGGACAGGAAGCAGGTGGTTTTGACCACGTCGGCCGCCGTGCAGCCGGCCGCCCGGAGCAGAGCGTCGATGTTTTTCATGATCTGCTGCGCCTGGGCGGTGATGTCCGGCTCCACCAGCTGATTGGTGGCGGGGTCCACCGGCATGACGCCGGACAAAAACACAAACTGCCCGGCCCGCACCGCCTGCGAGTAGGGGCCGATGGCGGCGGGGGCGTTTTGGGTAAAAATAGGTTCCAGCATGATATGCCTCCTACGATAAAATTTATTTCATTACGAATCATAGCACTGAACAGAAGTGCTGTCAAGGGGAAACATTGTAATTTATTTAATTTTTTTGCAGGCGAAAAGAAATTATTGGGCAAAATGGTGAAAAATATTGCAATATCTGTGGCTGCATGCTACACTGGGAATAACGCCGGGCAACCGGAAAAATAAAATAATTTTCATTGCAATAAAAGGAGGACGGGCATGAACGCGACCAAAGGCTTCCCGAAGGACTTTTTGTGGGGCGGCGCTACCGCGGCCAACCAGGTGGAGGGCGCCTGGCAGGCGGACGGCAAGGGGCCAAACACCGCAGATGTTATGGCGGCGGGGGACCACCAGACGCCGCGGCGCATCACCCTGGACATCGACCCGCAGAAATACTATTACCCCAGCCATGACGCGGTGGATTTTTACCACCACTATAAAGAGGACATCGCCCTGTTTGCCGAGATGGGGTTCAAGGTCTACCGCATGTCGGTCAACTGGGCGCGCATCTTTCCCACCGGGCTGGAGACCGAGCCAAACGAGGCCGGCCTGCGCTTTTACGACGATGTGTTTGCCGAGCTGAAAAAGTACGGCATCGAGCCGCTGGTCACCCTGTTCCACAACGAACTGCCGCTGAAGCTGGTGACCGAGATGAACGGCTGGGCGGACCGCCGCTGCATCGACCTGTTCCTCCGCTTTGCCGAGGTGCTGTTCCGCCGGTACAAGGGGGTGGTCAAATACTGGATCCCCTTCAATGAGATCAACGACCTGACCACCCCGCTGGGCAACTGGAACCACGGCGGCATCCTGAACCCCGGCACCGAGTTCTTTACCGCCCAGGCGGACGACCCGGACAAGCGTTTTGCGGCGCTGCACCACCAGTTTGTGGCCAGCGCCAAAGCGGTGCTGCTGGGGCGCAGCATCGACCCCGCGTTCCGGTTCGGCACCATGATCTGCCACATCACCGTCTACCCGCTGACCTGCCGCCCGGAGGACGTGCTGCTGACCCAGCAGGAGGACCTGATGCGCAACTGCTTCTGCGGCGACGTGCAGGTCAAGGGGGAATATCCCTGGTACATCAAACGCTATTTTGAGCGCAACAACATCCATTTTCCGACGCTGCCGGAGGATGCGGAGCTCCTGCGCCAGGGCACGGTGGATTTCTACTCCTTCAGCTACTACATGACCAACTGCGTCACCGGCCAGAAGGATGCGGCGCAGGTTTCCGGCAACATTATGGGCGGCGCCAAAAATCCCTATCTGGAAGCCAGCGAGTGGAACTGGCAGATCGACCCGGTGGGTCTGCGCTACACGCTGAACCATGTGTACGACCGCTACGGCCTGCCCATCATGATCACCGAGAACGGGCTGGGCGCCCGCGACACGCTGGTGGACGGCCAGGTCCACGATGACTACCGCATCGCCTACCTGAAAGCCCACATCGAGCAGATGCGCCTGGCCATTGACGACGGCGTGGAGCTGGTGGGCTACACGCCCTGGAGCGCCATCGACCTGGTCAGCGTTTCCACCGGCGAGGTGGAAAAACGCTACGGCTTTGTCTATGTGGACAAGGACAACGCCGGCAGCGGCACCATGCGGCGCTACAGAAAGGACAGCTTTTACTGGTACAAAAACGTCATCGCCACCAACGGCGAGACGCTGTAACGCGCGTCCGCCTTCCGTAAAAGGCGGCGGACGCCAGGCATAGAGGGAAACGGGAATCAAAAAGCCGGCCGGCAGCAAAAAAATGCTGCCGGCCGGCTTTGGCGTAAGAACAAAAAAACAGTCAGGTGATCTTCAGCGCGCGCTGCACCCGGTAAACGATGTAGCGGAACAGCCCGGCGATCAGGCTGCACTCCACCCACAGGTAGTTGGGCAGGTTGCGCCAGTAAAATTTCGGCTTGTCGATCCTGGGCAGGGCGGCTTTGGCCTCGGCAAAGCCCTTGGCGTAATCGTCGCCGAAGCCCCGGTGGCGGAACATGACCACTTTTAACAGATACCCCAGCGCCATGGGGAGAAAGTTGACCGCAAGCATAACGGCGGGCTGGTTTTTGTAGGGCAGCAAAATGCTGTTGCGACCGCTCTGGATGCTTTTGAAGGGGTTGTACCGCACCGCGCCGGTGGTGGCGCCGCAGATGTGGCGGCAGCGGGCGGTGGGGCAGTAGACGTTTTTGTAGCCGAAGTTGTTGGCCCGCCAGCTCAGGTCCACATCCTCGTAATAGGCAAAGAACAGCTCGTCAAACACGCCGATCTTGTCCAGGATCGACTTGCGGTAGAGCGCCGCGCCGCCGCAGGCGGAAAAAATGCGGCAGGGCTTTGTGTAGCGGCTGGCTTTCAGCCCGTCGCCCCGCTTGCAGGCAAAGCCCAAAATCGTCACGTAGTCGCCGGCGTCGTCGGCCAGCTCCGGCTCGTAGTAGCGCAGCATCAGGCTGGACACCGCAAAGATCTTCGGGTCGGCTTCGGCGGCTTTCAGCAGCTCGGCCAGCCAGTTCGGCTCGGCAAAGGCGTCGTTGTTGAACAGCGCCACATACTCGCCCTTTGCGATGGCGATGCCCTGGTTGACCGCGTGGGAAAAACCGGTGTTGCGGTCGTTTTCGATCAGGGTATAACCGGGGCGGCCGCGGTAGCTGCGGGCAATGTCCAGGCTCTCGTCGGTGGAGCCGTTGTCGATGACGATCAGCTCAAAGTCCTGCTCGGTCTGGGCCCAGACCGACTCGATGGAGTCGCGCAGCCAGCCCGCGCCGTTCAGGTTGGGAATGATAACACTTGCTTTCAATCGGGAAACACCGTCTTTCTGCGGGGCAGGCCCTGGCGGGGCTTTAGCCGTACATATAATAGAATATCAGCTGGTTGGCGGCGGCGCCGGCCAAAGCCAGCAGAAAGACCGCCACCGCCAGCAGCGTGACCAGGATCAGCGTCAGCATCAGGCAGGCGCGGGCCAGGTTCCGTTTGGCCGGGTGGATGCCCCGGCCAAAGGCAAAGCAGAGCATGACCACCAGCCCGGCCACGGGGATCAAAAACAACAGCAGCGTGCCCAGGTACTCGGCCGAGGTCAGGCCGGGCAGCGCGCCGGCCGGATGGGCGTAACGGGGCGGCCGGTCCTCCGCCGCCGGGGCATCCGGGGCGGGGGAGCGGGGTCCGGCGGCAGGCGTGCCGGCGGGGGCGTCCGCGTCCGGCCCTTTGTCCGGCGTTTTGCCGTCCGCCGCTTCGGGCGAGGGATCGGGGGCCGGCGCGTCCGGCGCAAGCAGCAGATAGCCGCAGGCGGGGCAGCGGGTCATGCCGGGCATCACCCGCGCGCCGCAATGGCTGCAAAATTTCATCAAAAAAGCCTTCTTTCTGCCGCAGCGCCGCTCAAAGCTGAAGGGGGCGGTCCACCGCGGTGTTCAGGATGATCTGGGTGTTGGTGGAACCCAGCTTCTGCATACGGGTCAGCAGATGTTCCAGGTCGTCGATGCTCTCGCAGCTGACCTTGACGATAAAGTTGTAGCTGCCGGTCACCCGCCAGCACTGCAAAACCTGGGGCTCCTGCTCCACCAGCGTCAAAAACTCCTCGCGGCTGGCGGCGTTGGCCGAGATGGAGATCAGCGCCTGCACGCGGGAAGCCTCGCCGGGGCGGTGCAGCCGCACGGTATACCCGCCGATGATGCCCTCGGCCTCCAGGCGGCGGATGCGGCTGGACACGGCGGGGCTGGTCAAATTGACATGCTCGGCGATCTCCTTGACCGGCATGCGTGCGTTTTTCATCAGCAGGCGGAGGATCTTTTGGTCCAGATCGTCCATGGATCGGTCATCCTTTCTGTGCGGCCGGCGGGCTGCGCGGCAAAGCGCGCCCCGGTGCCGGCAAGGTTTTTGTTCAATGCGCACAAAAAAATAAAATAAAGAAAAACGGGGTTGTGTGGTTTACCAAAATTCAGGAAAGCAAAATTTGCAACCGGAAACCGAAAAAAGTTAAGCGGCCGCCCCAATATTTTAACAAAACAAAAAGGAAAAAACAAGTACGGGATTTGACATGTTAAGGATTTTGAGTATACTAAAGGCATAAACCAAAGACAACTTCTCACCTTTATATACTTTCCCACCCCTCTATGCACAAAGGCCCGTCCGCAAGGACGGGCCTTTGTGTTGGAACGGGCGTTTTTTGCCGCCTGGCAGCGCCGCGGCCCTGCCGGCCGGCGGCCGGGCGCTCAGCTTTCGGCGGTGCGCAGCTCGTCGGGGACAACGCCGCCGGCGTCGGTCTCGATGGGGTCGGCGTAAACCAGATACCGCTGGGTGGTGGGCGTCTGGATGCCAAAGGGGTAGCAGGTGTACAGGATGCAGCTGGGCTCCTCGGCACCCCAGCGGCACTGGTCGATCTCGGTCTCGCCGATCACCTTGGTCTCGGTGATCTGGTAGGAAAAGGTGCCCCAGGGCGTTTCCAGGTGGATGATGCCGCCGATCTGGGCGGATTTCAGGTCCACAAACCAGCTGTCGGTGTGGCCGCCCACAAACACGGTGCCGTTCTCGCCGGGCAGCACGCAGCCGTCGGTGGAATGAGCCCCCGCGCCGTTGCGGAACTGGCTGCCGGTGTCGCCCCAGTACAGCGGGCAGTCCACCTGGGTGCCCTCCACCCACACGCGGCCGATCTGGTCGCCGTCGGCAATGTCGGCCTTGGCCTCGGCGGCGCGGGCCAGCTCGGCGCTGCGCAGGGCGGCCTGGGCCTCGGCTTCGGCGGCCTCGCGGGCGGCCTGGGCCTCGGCCAGCTGCTGCTGCAGGGAATCCAGCTGTTGCTGCTGGTCCGCCGTCTGGGCGGTCAGGGCATCCACCTGCCGGCCCATCGCGCGCAGGCGCAGGGTCTGGCAGATCGCCGCGGCGGCAAACACCACCGCCAGCCCTGCCGCGATGCCCACGGCAAGGCCGCCTCTGCGCCGGCTCATCGTGCCCCGGCAGCCTGTGCTGCCAGGTAGGCGGCCGGGCCGCTTTGGTACAGGTCGCCCCCGTGGGCGTCCAGCAGCACCGTCAGCGGCATGCTCTCCACTTCCAGGCGGCGCACGGCCTCGCAGCCCAGGTCCGGCCAGGCGACGACCTGGCAGCTTTTGACACTGCCGGCCATCAGTGCGCCGGCCCCGCCGATGGCGGCCAGGTAGACGGCGCCGTTTTTGACCACCGAATCCTTGACCGCCTGGCTGCGCTTGCCCTTGCCGATCATGCAGGCAAGGCCCAGGTCCAGCAGCCGCGGGGTATAGCTGTCCATGCGGCCGGCGGTGGTGGGGCCCGCCGCGCCGATGGCGCAGCCGGGGCGCTCCGGCGTGGGGCCGACGTAATAGACGGCCGCGCCCTGCAGCGCAAAGGGCAGGGGCAGCCCCTGGTCCAAAAGCTCCATCATGCGGGCATGGGCGGCGTCGCGGGCGGTATACACCACACCGGACAAAAGTACCGTGTCGCCTGCGGCCAGCGGCGACAGGTCCGCTTTGCAAAGCGGCGTCTGCAAACGATACTGCAAAACTTATTCCCCCTTCTGTGCGCGGCGGTACAGCGCCTTGACCTCGGCGTGGTGGCGGTTGACCATCTCCAGCTCCAACCGGCTGATCTGCGCCGGGTCGTCGCCGCGGCCGTCCAGCGGGATGTCGATGGGGGCGCGGCTGCGGCGCACGGCGTCCGGCTGGGCGCCCACGCCGTCCAGCGGAATGTCGATGTTCGGGTTGCCTTTCAGGGCCATGGCGGTACCTCCTTGGCGGGTTTGTTGTCCGGGATGTTACAGCTCCGCGCTGGCCCGGCGGGTCACGTGGCAGCTGACGTTGACCGCCACCGGCAGGCAGGCCACATGGGTGGGCATCTGCCGGATGGCCACCCCCAGGCAGGTGGTGCGGCCGCCAAAGCCCTGCGGGCCGATGCCCATGGCGTTTACGGTGTCCTTCAGCTCGGCTTCCAGCGCGGCGTAGTAGGGGTCGGGGTTGGGCTGGTCCAGCGGGCGCAGCAGGGCCTCTTTGGCCAGGGCGGCGCACTTGTCAAAGCTGCCGCCGATGCCCACGCCCAGCACGATGGGCGGGCAGGGGTTGGCCCCGGCCTGGCGCACCGTGTCCAGCACAAAGTCCTTGACGCCCTGCACGCCGTCGGCGGGCTTTAGCATGGCCAGGCGGCTCATGTTCTCGCTGCCGGCGCCCTTGGGGGCGACGGTGATGCGGCAGCGGTCGCCCTCCGCCAGGTGCAGCGTCACAAAAGCGGGGGTGTTGTCGCCGGTGTTCACCCGCTTGAGCGGGTCGGCGGTGATGCTTTTGCGCAGGTAGCCCTTCTCGTAGCCGCGGCGCACCCCCTCGTCGATGGCGGCCTGCAGGTCGCCGTCGATGCGGGCGTCCCGGCCCAGCTCCACAAAAACGCAGGCCATGCCGGTGTCCTGGCAGATGGGCAGCTCCTTGTCCGCCGCCGTGCAGAGGTTTTTCTGCAAAAGGCCCAGCGTTTCTTTCGCCAGCGGCCAAGGCTCGGCCGCCTCGGCGGCGTCCAGCGAGGCTTTCACATCGGCGGGCAGGCAGGTGTTTGCCTGGATGCACAGCCGCTCCACCGCATCGGTGACGGCGGCGGCAGAAATGGTCCGGATGCTCATGCCCGCGCCACGCCGCTTTCCCGCGCGGCTTTCGCCACTGCGTCGGCCACGGCGCCCGCAATGCGGGGGTCAAAGGCTTTGGGCAGGATGTTGTCCTCGCACAGCTCGCTGTCCGGGATCAGGCCGGCGATGGCTTTGGCGGCGGCCATCTTCATGGCGGGGTTGATGTCCCGCGCCCGCACCGACAGCGCGCCCTTGAAGATGCCGGGGAAGGCCAGCACGTTGTTGACCTGGTTGGGAAAATCGCTGCGGCCGGTGCCGATCACCCGCACGCCGGCGGCCTTGGCCTGGTCGGGCATGATCTCCGGGGTGGGGTTGGCCATGGCAAAGACGATGGCGTCGGGGGCCATGGCGGCGGCCAGCTCCTGCGTCAGCGCGCCGGCCACCGAGGTGCCGATGAACACGTCCGCGCCGCGGATGGCGTCGGCCAGCGTGCCGGAGATCCGCTCCGGGTTGGTGATCTCGGCCAGCTGCGCCTTGTGGCCGGGCAGGCCGGCGGGGCGGCCGGGCACCAGGATGCCGTTTTCGTCCACCGCGACGATGTGTTTTGCACCGGCGGTCATCAGCATCTTGATGATGGCGGTGCCGGCGGCGCCGGGGCCGTTCTGGACGATGCGCACATCCTCGATGCGTTTGCCCACCACCTTCAGCGCGTTGAGCAGGCCGGCCAGCACGATGATGGCAGTGCCGTGCTGGTCGTCGTGGAACACCGGGATGTCCAGCTCCCGCTCCAGCGTTTCCTCGATCTCGAAGCATTCGGGGCTGCGGATGTCCTCCAGGTTGATGCCGCCGAAGGTGGGGGCGATGGCCTTGACCGCCGCAATGACCTCCTCCTTGGTCTTGGCGTCGATGCAGATGGGGAAGGCGTCCACGCCGCCAAACTCCTTGAACAGCACGCATTTGCCCTCCATCACCGGCAGGGCGGCTTCGGGGCCGATGTTGCCCAGGCCCAGCACCGCGGTGCCGTTGGAGACCACCGCCACCATGCGCCCTTTGCAGGTGTAGCGGTAGACATCGGCCGGGTCGGCCTTGATTTTGCGGCAGGGCTCGGCCACGCCGGGGGTGTAGGCGGTGGAAAGCGCGTCGCGGTCGCGGCACTCCACCAGGCTTTGCACGGCGATCTTGCCGGGGAACTTTTCGTGCAGCTCCAAGGCTGCCTTGTTGTAATCCATAAACATCCTCCTTGCAGGCGGAGCGGGGCGGGCGGCGCAGGCCGGCCTTCCGCGGTGTGCGGTATCACACTAAAATCATACGACAAATTTGCCCAAATGTACAGTGCGGGTTCAGCTCTCCGGCGTCAGGTCGGCATACAGCTGCTCCAGCTGGATGACGCAGAAATGGTCGGGCCATTTCTGCCGCACCGCGTCCCGCAGGGCGTCCCGCAGGTCGCGGCCGGCGTCGCTGCCCTTGGCAAAGTAGCGGGGCGGGGCGGCGCAGTCAAAAATGACGTTGGTGTGGGTGGGGCCGGGCACGATGCGCAGGTCGTGGATGTTGATCTCCGGGTCGATGTCGCGGGCGGTCTCCTCCACAAATGTCCGCAGCTCGGCCACATGGGGGTCGCTGGTCACCACCGGGTCAAAGTGGATGGTGGTCAGCAGGCCGTCGTTTGTGTAAAAATCCTTCTCCATGCGGTCGATCTCGTCGTGCATGGCCATCACGTCGCCCTCGGCGGGCATTTCCAGGTGGAAGCTCACCAGCCGGTTGCCGGGGCCGTAGTCGTGGATCATCAGGTCGTGCAGGCCCAGCACGTCGGGGTAGGAGAGGGCTTTTTGCCGGATCTGCTCCACCAGCTCCGGGTCGGGTGCGGCGCCCAGGATGGGGTCCAGCGTGTCCCGCACCAGGCCGACGCCGCTGTACAGGATGAACGCCGCCACCGCAAGCCCCATGATGCCGTCCAGCCGGTCAAAGCCGGTATAGTAAGCCGCAATGGAAGCGACCAGCACGGCGGCGGTGGAGATGACGTCGTTGCGGCTGTCGGCCGCGGTGGCCAGCAGCGTTTCGGAATGGATGCGCCTGCCCACCGTGCGGTTGAAGGCGCTGAGCCACAGCTTGACCAGGATGGACGCCAGCAGCACCGCGGCCGACAGCCAGCTGAACTCCACCGGCGTGGGGGCAACGACCTTGGTCAGGCTTTCCTTGCCCAGCTCGATGCCGATGACCAGGATCATCACCGACACCGCCAGCCCGGCCAGGTACTCGTACCGGGCGTGGCCGTAAGGGTGCTTTTTGTCGGCAGGCTTGCTGCCCAGCTTGAACCCCACCAGGCTGACGATGTTGGAGCTGGCGTCGGACAGGTTGTTGATGGCGTCGGCGGTGATGGACAGGCTGCCGAACAGCGTGCCCACAATGAACTTGCCCAAAAACAACAGGACATTGCACACAATGCCCACGATGCAGGCCAGGTTGCCGCAGGCCGAACGCACGGCCCGGTCGGCGGTGTTTTGCGCGTCCTTGACAAAGGTGCGCAGCAGAAATTCGGTCATGATACGATAACTCCCTTATCCCCTGATGCAAAACGATAAAAATGGACGGACGCTGCCCCGGCTGCCAAAGAAACCCGCCGGGTTCGGGCAAAGGCCCTGACCCGGCGGGAAAGCAGTCTGATTCAGCTGTCGGTGCGGCGCCTGCGGGCAGGCCCGCGCCAAAAGGCAGCCGCGCTCAGCGCACGATGCAGGCGTCGCGCTCCGGGCCGACCGAGATGTACTTGATCTTGCAGCCCACGGCCTTCTCGATGTAAGCCACGTAGTCCTGCGCGGCCTGGGGCAGGTCCTCGAACCGGCGCACGGCGGTGATGTCGCAGTGCCAGCCGGGCAGCGTCTCCACAACCGGGCGGGCGTCGTCCAGCGTCTTGCCCATGGGGAACACGTCGGTCACGCTGCCGTCGGCCAGCTGGTAGCGGGCCACCACGGGGATCTGCTCCATATAGTCCAGCACGTCCAGCAGGGTCAGCGCCAGCTCGTCGCAGCCCTGGCACTGCACGCCGTAGCGGCTGGCCACCACGTCAAAGGGGCCCACCCGGCGGGGGCGGCCGGTGGCGGCGCCGTACTCGTGGCCATGCTCGCGCAGAACATCCTTGTCGGCCTCGGTCATGGCCAGCTCGGCGGTGAAGGGGCCCTCGCCCACGCAGGAGGAGTACGCCTTCATGATGCCGATGGACAGATCCAGCTTGCGGCCGGGGATGCCCGCGCCGATGGGCGCATAGGCGCCGATGGTGTTGGAGCTGGAAGTGTAGGGGTAAATGCCGAAGTCGATGTCCCGCAGCGCGCCCAGCTGGGCTTCAAACAGGATCTTTTTGCCGGCGTCGTCGGCCTTGGCCAGGTAGTCGCCCACGTTGCAGATGTAGGGGGCGAACACCTGGGCGTAATGCTGGCACCAGGCCCACATCTCGTCCACCGAGACAGGCTTCTGGCCGTAGATGCGCTCCATCGTCAGGTTTTTGGACTCGACGATGGTCTCCAGCCGCTTGCGCACGCCCGCATCCATGTGCAGCAGGTCGCCCATGCGCAGCGTCTTTTTCATGAACTTGTCGCCGTAGGTGTAGGCGATGCCCCGCTTGGTGGAGCCGAACTGGGCGCCGGTGGCCGAAAGGCGCGCCTCCTCCAGCCCGTCCTGGTCCACATGGAAGGGCATGGTGATGGTGGCGCGGTCGGAAATCTTCAGGTTGTCGGGGCTGATGGCGATGCCCTTCTCCCGCAGCTGGGCAATCTCGCCCTCCAGGTGGTGGGGGTCGATGACCATGCCGCCGCCCATGAAGCAGACGACCTCCGGGCGCAGAATGCCGGAGGGGATCAGGTTCAAAATGAACTTGCCCCGCTCGTTCTTGACGGTGTGGCCGGCATTGTCGCCGCCCTGGTACCGGGCCACGATGTCGTAATCCTGGCTGAGCAGGTCGACCATGCGGCCCTTGCCCTCGTCGCCCCAGTTGATACCGGTGATTGCTGTCAACATGGATATTCTACCTCTTTCAAAAGGTCAGGCGCGCAGCCTTTTCCGCGCGCCCTGCGCGGGATCCGCTGCTGCGCCGGGCGCCGCGGACTGCCGCCGCGCCCAGTAACGCAAATATTATAACAAATCCTGCCCAAAATGCCAATGGTTTGGGCAAAAATCGGCAGGGAAAACACGGCGCGGCGGCACGCCGCCGGCAGCCGGGTCAGTTTTTGCGCTCCGGCGGATGGGGGCGGCCCACGCCGTGGCGGGTGCCGTCCGGCTCCACAATGACGATGCGGTCCATCTGGGCGCGGAAATTTTTGCGCACCGCCTCCAGGTATTCTTTGCGCAGGGCGTCGCGCTCGGCGAGCTCCTCCGGGGTCAGCGGGCCGGCCTTGGCTTTGCGGGCCAGCGCATTGATGCGGTCGATCTTGGCTTTGTCCATGGGTAAAAACTCCCTCTGTGCAGGTTTGCCTGCGGCGGCCCCGGCAGGAAAGGGGAAGCCGCAGATCTCCTGTTTTTCCTGTTTACTATAACTATAGTGTAACACACCGCGGGCCCCGCTGCAAACGCCCGGCCAGGCTGCCACCGTTTTGACACTGTACTTTTTTGCCGGCGTGTTGTATAATGATACACATTGCAGAAAAAGGCGCCGTCCCCGGCGGTGGAAAAACCGCCGCCCGGCGCTGAAAAAGACAAGGAGATATCCCGAATGAAACACAAAGCTTCCCTTCGTGCCGGCGCGCTGACGCTGGCGCTTGCCCTGGTGCTGGCCGGCTGCTCCCAGACCGACAGCAGCTCCGCCAGCTCTTCCGACACCGGCGAGAGCGCCGAGACCGCCACCAGCGAGACCGCTACCGGCGAGACTTCCACCACCGAGACCGCGCTGGATACCTACGGCTACCTGCTGGACTTCAATTACAGCGACATTTTTGACGAGAACGGCTATATCGCGGGCGTCCGCGCCCTGGACTGCGTGACGCTGCCGGAGGATTACGCCGCCCTGACGCTGCCCGCCGGCACCGACGAGGTCACCGAGGAGGACATCGACACCTACGTCAAGCAGAACCTGCTGTACAACGCCAGCACCCTGCCCCAGGTCACCGACCGTGCCGCCGAGATGGGCGATATCGTCAGCATCGACTTTGTGGGTACGGTGGACGGCGAGGAATTTGACGGCGGCTCCTCTCAGGATTACATCCTGGAGCTGGGCAGCGGCAGCTTTATCGACGACTTCGAGGACCAGATCGCCGGCCACACCCCCGGCGAGACCTTTGACGTGGAGGTCACCTTCCCCGATCCCTACGACAGCAACCCGGACCTGGCCGGCAAGGACGCGGTCTTTGCCACCACGCTGAACTACGTGGCGGACCTGACCGACGAGTGGATCGCAGACAACGTCAACCCCTACCTGAACCTGAGCACCGTCCAGGAGCTGCGCGACTATATGCGCGAGGATATCCGCTACAACAACATGAGCGAGGCCGCCTACCAGGCCCTGCTGGAGGAGGCCCAGTTCTCTGAGATCCCTGCCGATGTGGAGAAATACTTCACCGACCTGTTCCTGCAGTCCTACTGCGTCAACATGGGCAGCTCCTATGGCATGACGCTGGAGCAGGTGCTTTCGCTGATCGACAGCTCGATGATGGAGGAGACCGCCACCTATTTCTCGGCGGTCATTGAGGAGTCCGCCCAGCGCGCGCTGCTGATCCAGGCCATCGCCGAGCAGGAGAACCTGGTCTGCGACGACACGGTGCGCGATGCCAACATCAACGACGTGCTGAACACCGATACCCCCGACCCCTATATTGAGGCTTACGGCGAAAACTATGTCCGCGCCACTATCCTGCGCGACATCGTCCTGCATCAGGTCGTGGACAACGCCACAGTGGCCGAGGCGTAACCCCCGCGGCCCTGCCGGCGCCAGAAAGAAAAACACAGCCCCGCACGGTATCAAAGCCGTGCGGGGCTGTGCTGCGTTATCCACTCAAAGCCGCACCGACCACCCGTCAAAGGCAAAGCGGCCCGCGCCGTGGCGCAGCAGGCCGCGGGCGTTCAGGCGGGCAAAGGCGGCGGCCATCTCCCCGGCCAGCCCGGCGGGCACGTCCAGGCTGTGGTGGCCGGGCAGGATGCGCCGCACCGGCAGCGCGGCCGCCCGGCGCAGCGACCGCAGATAGGCCTGCGGGTCGGTGGAGGGAAAATCCGCCGCCAGCTCGCCCAGGTAGATCAGGTCGCCGGTGAACAGATAGCCGGCGGCAGGCTCCCAGTAGCAGACATGCCCCGGCGAGTGGCCCGGCGTGTGCAGCACCCGCAGCTGGCGGTCGCCCAGGTCGATGGTCTCGCCGCCCCGCCACAGCCGGGCGGGCCGCCCCTGAAACACCCGGTAGCCGTCCAAATCAAAACCTGCCGGCAGGCGCGGGTCGCGCAGCTGGGCGCGCACCGCGGCCGGCGGCAATGGGAACTGCCCGGTCAGCCAGTCCAGCTCCGCCCGGTGGGCCGCAAAGGCGGGAAAGCCGCGCAGCCCGCCCATGTGGTCCCAGTGGGCGTGGGTCAAAACGACGGTGACGGGCCGGCCGGCCAGCCCGGCGGCCACGGCGGCGATCTGCCCCACGCCCAGCCCGGTGTCGATCAGCAGGCTGGCGCGGTCGCCGTTCAGCAGGTAGCAGTGGGGCTCCTCCCAGTGGGCATATTCGCTGATGGCGTAGGTGTCGGCGTCGATGGCCTCCACCGTGAACCATCGGTCAGAGGGGGTATGCTGCGGAATGGCGGGCGCTCCTTCCGGCGGGAACTCTTTCACCCGCAGGGCGTTTGCAGCCTGGCGGCCGAACCGCCGCGCACCTGGCCGCTGCCGCGGATGATATACTTGTAGGTGCACAGCTCGGCCAGGCCCATGGGCCCGCGGGCGTGCAGCTTTTGGGTCGAGATGCCCATCTCGCAGCCCAGGCCGAACTCGCCGCCGTCGGTAAAGCGGGTGGAGGCGTTGACGTAGACTGCCGCGCTGTCCACGCAGGAGACAAAGCGGGCCGCCGCGGCGTCGTCCGACGTGACGATGGCGTCGCTGTGGTGGGTGGAGTGGGCGCCGATGTGGGCGATGGCGTCGTCCAGGCTGTCCACCACGCCCACGGCCAGGATGTAGTCCAAAAACTCGGTGTCAAAGTCGTCGGGGCCGGCGGGCGTGCCGGGGATAAGGGCGGCCGCGCGTTCGTCCAGCCGCAGCTCCACCGGGGCCAGGCCCGCGGCGGCGCGGCTGTCCACCAGCGCCTGCTTCAACAGGGGCAGAAACTGCGGCGCGGCGTCCCTGTGCACCAGGCAGACTTCCCCGGCGTTGCAGACGCTGGGGCGGCTGGTCTTGGCGTTTTCGACGATGGACGCCGCCATTTCCAGGTCGGCGGCCTTGTCCACATAGATGTGGCAGATGCCGGTGCCGGTCTGGATGCAGGGCACCGTGGCGTTGGCCACGCAGGCCGAGATCAGCCCCCTGCCGCCGCGGGGGATCAGCAGGTCCACCAGGCCGTCGGCGGTCATCAGCTCGTTGGCGGAGGCGTGGGAGGTGTCCTCGATCAGGCTGACGGCGGTCTCGGGCAGGCCCGCCTGCGCCAGCCCGCGGCGCAGCGCCGCCACAATGGCGCTGCAGCTGCGCCAGGCGTCCCGCCCGCAGCGCAGCACGCAGGCGCTGCCCGCCTTGATGGCCAGCGCCGCCGCGTCGGAGGTGACGTTGGGGCGGCTCTCGTAAATGATGGCGATCACGCCCATGGGCACGGCGGTCTTTTCGATCACCAGGCCGTTGGGCCGCACGATCTTGCGCAGCACTGCGCCCACCGGGTCGGGCAGGGCGGCGACCTCCCGCATGCCCTTGGCCATGTCGGCCAGGCGGGTGTTGGTCAGCGCCAGGCGGTCCAGCATCACGTCGGACACCTTGCCGCGGGCAGCGTCGATGTCCTGGCGGTTGGCGGCCAAAATCTCCGGCGCGGCGGCCACCAGCGCCACGGCCATGGCCTCCAGCGCGGCGTTTTTGGCGTCGGTGGAAGCCAGCGCCAGCGGCTGGCGGGCAGCCTGTGCGGCCAGCAGGATCTCGTGGGTTGTCATGGCAAACGCCTCCTTATAAAAAATGGCGGGGCCGGTGCGCGGCGCCCGCCGGTATCCGGACAGTATGGGCTTACTTTCGGCCGATGAAACGGGTGCCCACCGGCTTGCCCTCCACAATATCGTACAGCAGGGCGGGCGTGCCGCCGTTGGCAATGACCATGTCCACCCCCGCGCCGGCGGCAATGCGGGCGGCCATGATCTTGGTGGCCATGCCGCCGGTGCCCAGGCCGCTGTGCACCCCGCCGGCCAGCGCCTCGATCTCCGGGGTGATCTCGGCCACTGTCTCGATGCGCCTTGCATCCGGGTGGGTGTGGGGGTCGGCGGTGTACAGGCCGTCGATGTCGCTCAGCACCACCAGCAGGTCGGCGCGGGCGTATTTGGCCACCAGAGCACCCATGGTGTCGTTGTCGCCCACGGCAATCTCCTCGGTGGCGACGCTGTCGTTCTCGTTGATGATGGGGATGGCCCCCAGCTGCAAAAGCCGGTAGACGGTGTTCTGCAGGTTCATCAGGCGGGGGGCGCGGTCAAAGTCCTCCCGCGTGACCAAGATCTGCGCCACGGTGTGGTTGTAGGCCGAGAACAGCCGGTCATAGGTGTACATCAGCTCGCACTGGCCCACCGATGCCGCGGCCTGCTTGGTGGGCATGTCCTGCGGGCGGGGGATCTGCAGCTTGCCCGCCCCCATGCCGATGGCCCCCGAGGACACCACGATCAGCTCGTGCCCGGCGTTTTTCAGGTCGCTCAGGGTCTTGACCAGTTCCTCGGTATGGCGGATGTTCAGCCGCCCGCCCGCATGGGCCAGCGTGCTGGTGCCGATCTTTACAACGATACGCATTTTTGCCCCCCTGCCGCCGCGGCATCTGCCAGGCGGGATGAAAACATTGGAATAACGATGGATCAAAAATAAGGGATAAGGGATCGGAAATTGGGGTGCGGTCGTTCGACCGCGATTGAAATTGGGGTCGGCGCTGCGGCGGATGCCGCGATGCTTATCGAAAGCCCTGCAAATTTTCCTGCGGGCCGGCAGAGTGTAGAGCCAGCCCCGCACGCTGCCTTTTTGAGCACGCGAACGCGTGCGGACGACCGAAATTCCTCATCTCTGATTCCGAATTGCCGTTGGCCCTTACCGTTTCCCCATCTCTTTCGTCTTGTCAAAGGCGGCCAGCACCGCGTCGGTCACGGCGCCGCGGAAGGCCCGCTCCTCCAGCAGCCGCACGCCCTGGATGGTGGAACCGCCGGGGCTGCACACCGCGTCCTTCAAAGCGCCGGGGTGGCTGCCGCTTTCCAGCACCATCCGGGCGCTGCCCAAAAGCATCTGCGCCGCGTACAGCTGGGCCTTGGCGCGGGGCAGGCCCGCCGCCACGCCGCCGTCGGCCAGCGCCTCGACAAACTGGTACGCCCAGGCAGGCCCGCAGCCGGACACACAGCTGGCGGCGTCGATCTGGCTTTCCTCCACCGGGTCCAGCAGGCCGGCGGGGGCCATGGCCTGCAAAAATTCCGCCATCTGCTCCGGCGTCACACCGGCGGAGCAGTACTGCACCATGCCGGCCCCCAACGCCACCGGCGTGTTGGGCATGATGCGGATGACGGGGTAGGCGTCGCCAGCCATCTGCCGGATGCGCGCCATCGAAAGCCCCGCCGCCATGCTGACCAGCACAAAGGGCGTCTGCCGCGCAGCCAGGATGTCGGCGATGCCGTCCAGCATATCCGCCATCATCTGCGGCTTGACGCCGAGGAAAATGTAGCCGCACTCCCGGGCGACCCGGGCGTTGCCGCCCGCCTGGCAGCCCAGCTCGGCGGCCAGGGCCTCGGCCTTGGCCGCGGTCCGGTTGGCCAGAAGCACCTGGCCGGCGCCCGCGCCGCGGCAGACCGCCCGCGCCACCGCGCCGCCCATGTTGCCGCATCCGATAAACCCGTAACGCATGGTAAACTGCACGCTCCTTTTGCCGTGTGCCATGCAGGTCTGCCGGAACGCGGCGCCCTGCATGGAAAAACCTGGTGTATGATCCGTGTCCTGTTTGTATAGTATCCTATCGCAAGGGGCCTGCTTTGTCAATTAAAAGCGGTGAAGGGGCCATTCCTGCGCCGCCGGGGCAGGGATGCGCCAAAACGGGCCGGCGCCCGCAAAAACAAAAATTGCATTTTGCGAACAGTCTGCTATAATAGTGTGGATATATCGCCGTGCGGGGAAAAGCCCGGCGCGGCGGACAACGGCGCGGCCCGGCCGCGGGGCGGCCTTTTGCCGGCCCCGCGGGCGTTTGCCCCGGCACGCCACCGGCCCGCGCCCAAACGGAGGCGTTATTGTTATGCAGTATGTTTCATTGGGGTCCACGGGATTGCAGGTCTCCCGCCTGGGCTTTGGCGGCATCCCGGTGCAGCGCATCGACCAGCCCAGGACGCGCCAGCTGCTGGAGGCTGCCCACAAGGCCGGCATCAACTACATCGACACCGCCCGCGCGTACACCGTCAGCGAGGAATGGATCGGCCAGGCTTTGCAGCAAAGCGGTCTGCGGGATGAATTTGTCATCGCCACCAAATGCCGCGCCATCACCGCCGAGGAGATGGCCGAGGAGCTGAACGCCAGCTTGCGCAGCCTGCGCACCGACCACATCGAGCTGTACCAGTTCCACAACCCCAGCCCGGAGGATTTTGACCGCATCATTGCCCCCGGCGGCGCGCTGGAGGCGCTGAAAAGCGCCCACGCGGTGGGCATTGTGGAGCACATCGGCGTCACGGCCCACCTGGCCGCCACCTTTGAGAAGGCGCTGGCCTGCCCCGACATCGAGACCATCATGTTCCCCTACAACATCGTCGAGCAGCAGGGCGCCGACCTGATCGCCCGCTGCAAGGCCGCCGGCAAGGCGTTCATCGCCATGAAGCCGCTGGCCGGCGGCGCCATCGAGAGCGGCCGCCTGGCCATCCGCTACACGCTGGCAAACCCCGGCGTGACGGTGGTCATCCCCGGCATGGCCGAGCTGCGGGAGCTGAGCCAGAACGTGGCCGCCGCCGAGGATGCTTCCCCTCTGACTGAGGAGGAGCTGGCCGCCTGCGAGGAGGTGCGCAAAAGCCTGGGCACCCAGTTCTGCCGCCGCTGCAACTACTGCGCGCCCTGCACGGTGGGCATCCAGATCCCCAACTGCTTTTTGTTCCAGGGATACCTCAACCGCTACGGCCTGGAAGGCTGGGCGCACGAGCGGTACAACACCCTCCCGGTCAAGGCAGGCGCCTGCATCGAGTGCGGTGCCTGCGAGACCCGCTGCCCCTACCAGCTGCCCATCCGCCAGATGCTGAAAAAGGTGGCGGCGGATTTCGGCGAGTAAGGCGTTTCCGCCCCGCCCGGCTGCGGCGTCCCGCACGGCCGTACCGACAAACGTATGAATTTTCGCCCCGGCGCTTGTGTACAGGCGCCGGGGCGTGCTATAATTTAATCTGTATTTCTTTGCTTATTTTTGCCTGCCGGCAATGCCGGGGCGCGGGGCATTCCTGCTATGGCGGGCTGCCTGCCGCTTTGCGCGGCCTGCCGCGGCGCACACGCCGAAACCCATTTGAAAACGAGGCCATCCACCATGCGTACCGACCCCCACCTGCATTATCTGGACAACGCCGCCACCACCCTGGTGGACCCGGCGGTGGCCGACGCCGTCAACGCCGCCATGCGCAGCTGCTGGGCCAACCCTTCCAGCCTGTACGAGCCGGCCATCCTGGCCGAGAACAAACTCTCGGCCGCCCGCGGCAAGATCGCCAAAACACTTGGCTGCGCCAAAGACGAGATCTACTTTACCGCCTGCGGCAGCGAGAGCAACAATCTGGCGATTTTGGGCGCGGCCATCCCCCGGCAGAGCTGGGGCAATAAGATCGTCACCACCGGGTTTGAGCACCCCAGCGTCCAGCGGCCCATCCGGGCACTGAAAGACCGGGGCTTTGCGGTGGTGGAGATCCCGCCGGAGCCGGACGGCAGCCTTGACGTGCAGAAGCTGATCGACGCGGTGGACAAAAGCACCGTGCTGGCGGCCTGCATGGCCGTCAACAACGAGACCGGCGCGGTGCAGGACATCGCCCGGCTGGCGGCGGGGGTCAAAGCCAAAAACAGCCGCACCGCCGTGCACATTGACGCGGTGCAGGCCTGGCTTCGCATCCCGCTGGACATGAAAAAGCTGCCCGGCGTGGACACGCTGGCGGTCTCCGGCCACAAGGTGCACGCCCCCAAGGGCATCGGCGCGCTGTACCTCTGCGACAACCAGCGCCAGCACCTGCGCCCGCCCTACCTGGGCGGCCATCAGGAGCGGGGCATCCGCCCCGGCACCGAAAACCTGCCCTACGCCGTCGGCCTGGGGCTGGCGGCCGAGCAGGGGGCAAAGCGGATGAAAGCCAGCGCCCGCAATGCCGCCGCCCTCAACGCACGGCTGCGGGCGGGGGTGGCCGGGCTGCCCGGCATCACCATCCACTCGCCGCAAAACGCCGTGCCGGAGGTGCTCAACTTTTCCACAAACTGTGTCAACAGCCAGACCTTTATCAGTTACTTGAGCGACCGGCAGATCTATGTCTCCGGCGGCAGCGCCTGCGACAAGGGAGAACCCAGCCACACGCTGCTGGCCATGGGCTGCGACGGGAAAGCCGTGGCCACCGCCCTGCGGGTCAGCTTCTGCGCCGACAACGACGAGGCCGACGTGGACGCCTTGCTGGACGCCCTGCGCGCCGGCCTGGCCGAGCTGCAGCACATCTGAGGTGGCAGCCGGCAAAATCATCGGCAAGGCGGCGGATTTGCAAAAAATAAATGACTTAACGTATAATGCTTTGAAAAAATACATATCGTAAACGCAACGGAGCCGGCGGGCTACAGAAACGGCAAAAATGTCCGGCGCATCGCAGAAAAGCGGCCTGCGCCGGCCTGCGGCTCCCCGAACAAATCCAACAGAAAAGGTTGAAACAAATGAGAGAGATCATCATGGCCTTCCAGGGCGAAATGGCCCTCAAGGGCCTGAACCGCGGCACCTTCGAGGCAAAAATGACCAAGGCGGTCCGCACCCGTCTGGCCGACCTGGGCGAGTTCAAGCTGCGCACCGCCCAAAGCACCCTGTACATCCAGCCCCTGGACGAGGACATCGACATGGACGAGGCATTCCGCCGCGTCTCCAAGGTGTTCGGCATCGCGCGGCTCAGCCGTGCCGCCGTCTGCGAAAAGGACTTTGCCGCCATCTGCCAGACCGCCGAAGATTACCTGGGCCAGACGCTGCGGGGCATCAGGACCTTTAAGGTGGAGGCCAAGCGGTCGGACAAGACCTTCCCGATGAAAAGCCCGGAACTCTGCCGGGAGCTGGGGGCCTTTCTGCTGTCCAAACACCCCCACCTGCGGGTGGACGTGCACAACCCCCAGCTGGAGGTCATGGTGGAGATCCGGGACTTTGGCGCCTACATCCACGGCCCCAAGGTGCCCGGCCCCGGCGGCCTGCCGGTGGGCACCAGCGGCCGTGCGCTGAACCTGCTGTCCGGCGGCATCGACAGCCCGGTGGCCGCCTGGTACATGGCGCGGCGCGGCCTGGCTTTGCACCACATCCATTTTGCCTCGCCGCCCTACACCAGCCTGCGCGCCAAGCTCAAGGTGGTGGCGCTGGCGCGGGAGGTCAGCGAGTACACCGGCAACTGCATGCTGTTTGTGGTGCCTTACACCAAGCCCCAGGAGTACATCCGGGACAACGCCCCCGACGTGCTGTTCACCGTGCTGATGCGCCGCAGCATGCTGCGCATCGCCAACCTGGTGGCCGCCACCACCGACATGCAGGCGCTGGTCACCGGCGAAAGCCTGGCCCAGGTGGCCAGCCAGACGCTGGCGGCGCTGGCCTGCACCGACGCCGCCCAGGACCTGCCGGTGCTGCGCCCGTTGATCGGCATGGACAAGACCGAGATCGTCGCCAGATCCCGCGAGATCGGCACCTTTGAGACCTCCATCGAGCCGTACGAGGACTGCTGCACCATCTTCACCCCGCCCCACCCCAAGACCCGGCCCACCCTGGCCGAGATCGAGGCCGCCGAGGCCGCCATGCCCGGCCTGGCCGAGCTGGAGCGGGAAGCCGCCGCCAATGTGGAAAAGATCCCCATTCATATCGGGGACGACCCGGAAATGTGAGCGGCGCGCAGGCTGCCTGCCTTTTGAACTGTTTTCCCAAGGAGGGGATATCCCCATGACCGCCGAGATCATCTGCGTTGGCACCGAGCTTTTGCTGGGGGACATCGTCAACACCAACGCCCGGTTTTTGAGCCGGGAACTGGCCGAGCTGGGCATCACCGTGCTGCACCAGCATGTGGTGGGGGACAACGCCGCCCGCCTGAAAGAGCTGGTGGCCACCGCCCGCGCCCGCAGCGACCTGCTGGTGTTTTCCGGCGGGCTTGGCCCCACCGCCGACGACCTGACCAAAGAGACGGTGGCCGACGCCTTTGGCGATACGCTGGCCTTCGACCCGGAAGAATGGCGGAAGATCGTGGACTTTTTTGCCCGCACCGGCCGCACCCCCACCGAAAACAACCGCAAACAGGCCATGGTGCCGGTGCGGGGGCACAAGCTGCCCAACGCCCACGGCACTGCCCCCGGCGCCTGGTTCGAGGATGAAAACGGCCATTGCGCCGCCCTGATGCCCGGCGTCCCGCGGGAGATGAAGGCCATGTGGGCCGAGCAGGTGCGCCCCCTTTTGGAGCGGCGGCAGAACTGCACCATCCACAGCAAGACGCTGCATGTGCTGGGGGGCGAGAGCCGCATTGCCGAGAAGGTGGGCGACCTGTTTGACAGCGCCAACCCCACCGTCGCCATCTACTGCAAGACCGGCGAGAGCGAGATCCGCGTCACCGCCAGGTCCGCCACCGCCGCCCAGGCGGAAGCCGACTGCGGCGCCATGCTGGACAGGCTCCGCGCCCGGCTGGGCGACGCCGCCTACGACGTGGACGTGCCCGCGCTGGAATACACCGTTGTCCGCGCGCTGAAAGAGCGGGGGCTGCACGCCGCCGCGGCCGAGAGCTGCACCGGCGGCCTGGTGGCCCAGCGCATCACCAACGTGCCCGGCGCCAGCGAGGTGTTCGGCTACGGCTTTGTCACCTATGCCGAGGCCGCCAAGACAAAGCTGCTGGGCGTGGCCCCGGCGCTGATCGAGCAATACAACGTGGTTTCCGGCCCGGTGGCGGCGGCCATGGCGCTGGGGGCGCAGCGGGTCTCCGGCGCCGAGCTGGCCGTGGCGCTGACCGGCATCGCCGGCCCCGGCGGCGCGCTGCCGGGCAAGCCGGTGGGCACCGTCTACCTGGGCGGCTGCGACGCCCGCAAAAACCGCGTGTACCTGATGCGCCTGACGCTGGGCGGCTACCGCGAGCGGGACATCATCCGCACGCGGGCGGCGCTGTACGCGCTGGACCTGCTGCGCCGCATGGCGCTGGACCTGCCCCTGCCGGATGCCCTGGCCCTGCCGGCGGACCATTGCCTGGCCGACCCGGCCGCGCTGGACATCTGACAGCGCGGCGGAATGCGGCATTCTGCCGGCGCACGCACTTGATCTTTTTCTGAACTGCCCGCCCCCGCGCCGGTGGGGCGGCCCCAACCACAACCACCCGGAGGTGTTCCCATGGTGTCCACACAGCTGCGCATCCTGCGCGTGTTCGGCCTGACATCGGCCGAGGTCACCGCCATCCTGCGCCAGGCGCAGGCGGACGGCTGTACCGGCCTGCGCCTGCTGGAGCGGGACGGCGAGTTTGCCGTCTGCGTGCAGGCGTCCGCCCCCACGCAGGCAATGGCCGACGAACACTGCGACAAGTGGGCGCAGAAACTGGCCGCCCGCTTTGGCGACGCCCTGTATGCCACCGGCGAGACCAGCCTGGCCCAGGCTGCGCTGGACGCCCTGCTGAAAAAGCGCCGCCTGCTGGTGGCCACTGACGAGACGACCGGCCGGCTGGTGGGGGCGCTGCTGCGGCCGCTGAAGCACAGCGAGGCCGCCTTTGACTTTGGCACCCAGACCTACGCCGACCCGGTCAGCGCCCGCAAGATCATCACGCCGCCCGGCCTGCTCAACCGCTTTCCCGGCGATGTGGTGCAGGCGGCCGCCGGCCGCGCCCAGCTGGCGCTGTCGGTGGGGCAGGCGGACTATGCGGTCTGTTACATGCCGGCCACCGTGGGCCAGGCCCCCTTTGTGCTGCTGTGCGACCGCCGCGGCGCGGTGGCCTGCGCCGTCAGCCCTGAGCTGACCGACGCCGCCATCGGCAACAACCTGCTGGATCTGGTGCGCCGCCGCGCCCTGGGGCTGAAAAACACCGCCGGGACCATCCAGTTCCGCCCCGGACACGAGCATCCGCTGCTGCTGGTCTCGCGGGCGGGGCAGCCGAAACCGGGGGATACCTCCCGCTTTTCGCTGCGGCGCCGGCGCAAGGCCGGCAGGGCCGATTTTGAGCCGATGCTGGACTTTGACACCGCCCAGATCCCCAAGGCGGCTGCGGAAGCCGCCGCAGCGGCGGTGGCGGCCTCGGTGGGGGAGGAACAGCCCCCCAAAAAGGCCGCCCGCCCCACGCCGGACAACGCCGCCACGGTGGCTGCCTCCGCCTGGGCCGCCGCCGAGCGGGACTGGGACACCGACGCGCAGCCGCCCGCCCGCGGCGGTTCCCCGCTGACCGGCAGCATCACCTTTGAGCCTGACGCAGAGCCCGGCGCCGCCCTGCAAAAGGGTGCCCGCACCCCGCCCCGGGCCGAGCCGCCCATGGACTTCGAGACCGCCGGCGCGCCCAACGCTGCGGCCCACCGTGCGGTGCGCACCGGCAGCGGCCGCCGCCCCGCCGAGCCCCCGGCCCGGCAGGAGCCGCCCCACTCGATCCTGGACGACGACCTGCCGGACCTGACCACCGGCCTGGACCCGGAGGCGGTGCGCGCCGCCCGCCAGGCCGACGACTCGGCCCCGCCCCGCAGCCTGGAAGACTTCCAAAGCGCGGCCCGCCGCCTGTATGACAGCGACGACCCCGACGACGTGACCGACCCGACCAAAAACCGCAGCCTGGCCCGCATCGAAAAGACCGAGCGCCGCCAGCAGCGCACCATGGTGGCCATGTTCGTGGCCTTTTTGCTGCTGGTGGCGGTGGGCGGTGCGGCGCTGTACTGGTATTTCAGCAGCAGCCTGGGCGCCAAGCCCGCCGCCCGCGGCTACGGCACCGCGCAGTTTGACGAGAGTGCGCAGGCTTACCTGGTCAACGCCGCCGCCAAGCGGGAAGGCGTGGCGGGCTACCTGGCCTTCCCCGGCTTTGAGGGGCAGCTGGTCTACACCGACGGCGCCACCTCGGAGGACGCCGCCTCCGCCGTGCCGCAGCTATCCGGCGGGAACTGGCTTTCCGGCGGCGCCGGCAACACGGTGCTTGTGATGAACAGCACCCTGCTGGACGGCCTGACCGACCTGGAGACCATGCGGGACAACGCCGGCTTTACCCTCTACCTGGCCGACGGCACCTACCGCTGCAAGACGATGGCGGTCTATTACAGCGACCCCGACGAGGCGGGCGGCAGCTACTTTGTGCCCGCCGGCGGCGCGCTTGCGGCCTATGACGATTACCTGGACTTTGTGCTGGGCGCGCGGATGCGCTCGCTGTACGACACCGACATCACCGTCACCGACGGCTCCCGCTTCCTGACGCTGGTCTCGGCCCCTGACGCCGACGGCATCAGCCTGTGCGTCACCGGCCGTGTGATTGAGGACAACGAGGACGCCCAGCTGGCCACCGCGACCATCACCCAGCGGGAAGACCCGCTGCTGCCCGCCGCCCGCTGCCAGGACGGCAGCCAGCGGCCGGACACGGCCAGCCTGCTGGCCGCCCAGCTGGAATGGTACGCCACCGCCAGCGCCGCCCAGCCCGCCGCCGCCCCCGGCAGCGAGGCCGAGGAGGCCCAGGGGGAGGAAACATCCTCCGGCGACCTGAGCCAGGATATCGCCGAACTGCAGGACCAGACCGACGCGCTGATGGACGACGTGGACGCGCTGCTGGCCGGCCTGACCGACAAGGCCGGCGAGGCCGGCGCGGCGGAGTCCGACCTGAACCAGGGCGCCGAGGGCACCCTGCCGGAGCAGGATGTGCCGCTGGACCAGGTGGTGGCGACGCCCGCGCCCACCCCCACGCCGGACACTTCCGCGGACGGCGGGACGGACAGCGGCAGCTCGGCCCCGCCGTCGGACAACGGCGGCTCCACCGGCGAGACCATCAACGTGACGATGAACGGCAGCCAGCAGACGCTGGACCTGGTGACCTGCCTGGCCATGATCGCCCAGAACGAGCTGGGCTCCAACGCCCCCGCCGAGGCCTACAAGGCCCAGTGCGTGGCCGCCCATTGCTGGATCCTCAGCCAGGGGGGCTACCCCTCGGTGGCGGGCGCGACCCCCGGCGCGGCCGCGCTGGCCGCCGCCCAGGAGGTGGCCCATGTGCTGATCACCTATAACGGCAACGTCTGCTTTACCCCCTACTTTGCGTCGGCCTCCACCGGCACCGCGTCGGCGGCGGACGTGTGGGGCAACGACCGCGCCTGGCTGCAGGCGGTGGAAAGCCCCTACGACCAGAGCACCGCCACCCACTGGAACACCAACGGCGCCACCTCCGGCACCGCCCGGTTTTCCCGCGCCACCCTGCAGCAGCGCATCCTGGATGTGCTGGGCATTGACCTGAGCGGCGTGGACCCCAACAGCTGGTTCAAGATTTTGTCCGCCAACCAGTACGGCTGGGTCAGCCAGATGCAGATCGGCCCCGACGGCGGCCCCAACACCACCTGCCGCGGCAGCTGGTTCCGCGAAACGCTGCTGGCCGGCCAGAGCGTGGACGGCCGCAGCCTGCGCAGCCAGTGCTTTACCGTCACCTACGACGCCGGCAGCGACTGCTTCATCTTTGACGTGTACGGCTACGGCCACGGCGTCGGCATGAGCCAGTGGGGCGCGGTGGGCTACGCCAACAACGGCTGGACCTACCAGCAGATCCTGCAGCACTACTACCCTGGCACCACGCTGACCACCTATTGAGTTTCCTCCCGCCCCGGCCTGCTTTTCCCGTCAGGCCGGGGCGGGATTTTTGTTGCCCGCGGGGATTAAACCGCCCCCCTTGCGCATACAATACAAGGGCGGCCCCGCTGTGCATGTGCGCCGGGGCCGTACTGCAAAGGGGGCGCCGCTATGGAAAAAACCGTCTACCGTCAGCCCCGGCGCGGTCCCGGCCGTGCGCTGGCCGGCCTGCGCCGCCGGCTGCGCACCGCTCCGGCGCTGGATCTGCCGTTTCTGGCCATACTGATGGCGCTGGTATGCCTGGGGCTGGTGGTGCTGTTCTCGGCCGGGTACGCGGTGGCGCTGTACCGCCGGGGCGACGCCTACACCTACATCCGCCCCCAGCTGCTGTTTGCGGCGCTGGGGGTGGCGGCCATGTACGCGGCCTCCTTTGTGGATTACCACATCTGGCACAGGCTGGCCTGGCCGCTGATGGGGCTTTCGCTGCTGCTTTTGGCGGTGGTGCTGTTCATGCCGGAATACAACGGCTGCAAGCGGTGGATCGTGCTGCCCGGCCTGGGCACGCTGCAGCCCAGCGAGATCGCCAAATTCTCGGTGGTGCTGGTGTTTTCGCACATCATCTCGCTCAACCATGACAGGATGAAAACCTTTACCACCGGGGTACTGCCCTTTGCGGTCATTTTGGCCGCGGTCACGGTGCTGATGCTGCTGGAGCCGCACCTGTCCGGCACGCTGCTGATCTTGGGCATCGGGGCGGTATTGATGTTTGTGGGCGGCACCGGGCTCAAGTGGTTCGGGCTGGCGGGGGCGGCGGCCGCGGCGGCCATTGCGGCGGCGGTCATTTTGCTGCCGGAGCTGGTGCCCTATGCCGCCGACCGCCTGGCCAGCTGGCAGGACCCCTTTGCCGACCCCCTGGGCGAGGGCCACCAGACCATCCAGAGCCTGTACGCCATCGCGTCGGGCGGCATTGCCGGGCTGGGGCTGGGCAACAGCCGGCAGAAATACCTCTACGTCCCCGAACCGCAGAACGACTTTATCTTCTCGATTTTGTGCGAGGAGCTGGGCTTTGTGGGAGCGGCGGTGGTCATCGGGCTGTTTCTGCTGCTGCTTTTGCGGGGCATGTCCATTGCGGTGCGGGCAAAGGACCGGTTCGGCGCGCTGCTGGTGGTGGGCTTTGTGGTGCAGGTGATCCTGCAGGCGGTGCTGAACATCGCGGTGGTCACCAACACCATCCCCAACACCGGCATCAGCCTGCCGTTTTTCTCTTCCGGCGGCACCAGCCTGATGATGCTGCTGGGCGAGATGGGCATTGTGCTGTCGGTCTCCCGCCAGGCGGACGCGGCCTAGCGGCACGCCGGGCCATGGCGGTTGAAGCCGCCGGCCGGTTTTAGTATAATGGGAGGGCAGGGGAGCCTGCCCTCCCGTTTGTCTGCCCGGCCGCCGTTTGCGCTGCCGCGTTTCGGCCCGGCCGGGCAGAAAGGCCCGCCGCGCCGGAAAAGACCGGCCCCTGCCGCTGTTGCCGCCAAATCCCGCCCCTCTGCGGCCGCCCCGCAGCCGGGATCATAAAGGAGCTTTTTGTCATGCCCAGGCCCGACCACGCCGAACATCTATCCACCCCCGCCCGCCGCGCCGCCCGCTTTGCCGGCCGCGCCGCGGCGGTGTTTGCCGTCGCGCTGGCGGCGCTGTTTTTGCTGCTGCTGGCGGCCTTTGCGCTGCCCGGCGGGCCGGTGCGGGCAAACATCGCCCGCTCGGTACCGCTTTTGCAGCAGGAGGGGCTGTACCCGGAACTCTTCGGCTTCAAGCTGTTCCAGATGGACAACTACACCGACACCATCATGCTGTTCGAGGCTGCCGCCGCCGACGAGGCCGACCCCCTGACCGCCATGATGACCGCCGCCGCCTACAACGTGGACAATTTCGAGACACTGCCCGACGACCTGCAGGCTTATCTGGATGCCCGCGACCGAGGGCTTGCCGGCGTGGACACCGGGCTGGAGCCGTTCTCCTACGCGCGGTACTGGCACGGCTACCTGATCTGGCTGCGCCCGCTTTTGCTGGTTTTGACCTACGGGCAGGTGCGGGTGGTCAACTACATCGTGTTCTTTGCGCTGGCTGGCGCGCTGCTTTGGCGGCTGTGGAAGGGCTGCGGCCGCTGGCCGGCGGTGTGGTTCGCCGTCAGCCAGCTGGCGGTGTCGGCCTTTTTTGCGCCCCGCCAGGTGCAGTTTTTTACCTGCTTTGCCATCGGCTACGCCGCCTGCCTGTGGGTGCTGGCAAAGCCCCGCGCCGCCGGCACGCTGGCCGTGGGGCTGGTGGCGGTGGGGGTGTGCACCTCCTTTTTGGACCTGCTGGTCACCCCCATCCTGACCCTGGGCCTGCCGCTGACCGTCTGGCTTTTGGACCCCCGCGTGCCCGGCAGCCGGGCGCCGCTGCGCCGCTGCGGCGCGGTCGCAGGCGGCGCGGTCTGCTGGGGCGCCGGCTACGCGCTGTGCTGGGCGTCCAAATGGGTGCTGGCCGGGCTGGTCACCGGGCGGGACATTGTGGGCGACGCGCTGCACCAGGCGGCGGTGCGCACCTCGGCGGATACCTGGCACGGCATGGAGCTGACCTTGGGCAATATCTTCCGCTTTGTCTACGATACATTGAACAGCCGCGGGCTGTTCTGGCCGCTGATCGCCGCGGTGCTGGTGTGCGCGGCGCTGTTTGCGCTGTGCCTGCGCAGCCGGCAGGCGCTTTGCGCGGCGCTGCCGCTGCTGCTGGCGGCGCTGTCCGCCCCGGCCTGGCTGGCGCTGCTGCGCACCCATTCCATCCAGCACGGGTGGTTCACCTGGCGCAGCCTGGGCGTTACGGTGTTCGCAGGGCTGGCGTTTGTGCACCGGGCGTGCAGCCTGTCCGCCGCCCGGCAGCGGCTGCGCCGAAAAAGGGACTGACCGCGGGCGGCCGGCGTACAAAAATGCGGCGGCGCTGCGGCAAAAGGGCCTTGCATCCTTTCCGAGAATATGATAATATTCGTTATCAGATGTGAAAAACATGGGATGAAATGCGGATGCCGCTGCCGGCGCATGTGCCCGGCAGTGGGGAAAACGGGGAGGAAGAAACGCCATGGAAGCATACGAGTTCTACCGGGATGTGTTGAAGATACAGGACGAGGCTCTGATCCGGAGCCTGCTGCCCGTAACCAGGGTCCGCCGCCTGGCCCGGCGGGAGATACTGGCGCGCGAGGGCGAGGTGCCCAGGGAGATCGGCTTTGTGCTCAGCGGCTGCCTGTGCGGTTTCTCGCAGAATTCCGAGGGCGAGGAAGTCGTCACCTGTTTTTGCTGCCATACGGGCGATACGACCATGCCGTCTTTCTCGCTGACTGAGCCGGCCGTCGCCTCGATGATGGCCCTGACCGACAGCGAGGTGCTCTGCCTGCCCACCGACCTGGTGGCGCAGCTGGTGCAAAGCTCTTTTGTCTGTTTGCAGCTGTACAACACCCTGCTGGAACAGTCTCTGCGGCGGGCCGTCAAGATGCAGATGGTCATTTACCGGGGCAGCGCCATGGAGCGGTACCGCTGGTTCCTGCAGGAATACCCCGGCCTGGTGGAGACCATCAACAACAAATACATCGCATCCTTCCTGCAGATGACCAACGTCACCCTCAGCCGCCTGCGCCGCACCGTGCGGGAGCAGGACACGGTCCGGCCGCAGCCGGACGCCGGCCGGACTGCGGCAGAGTAAAAACGCAAAAAACGCAGCAGCCCGCTGCTCCCGAAATTCCGGGGGCAGCGGGTTGCTGCGTTTCTGTTTGGGGCGTCACAGCGCCAGCGGGGCGCCGTCCAGCACGGCGCGGGTCAGCGTGTCGCCGTCGTAGTACAGTTCCAGGTGGAAAAACGGCGCCTCCTCCGCCAGCAGGCGGAAAAACAGCTTGTCGCCGGTCCAGATGGGCAGGTTCTGGATCTTGTCCTTGGGCACCCAGGCCAGCTCGCCCTCGTCGCAGGGGTGGGGCGTGCCGGAAAACTCGGCGCAGGTGAACAGGTGGATCTGCTCCGGCGGCCAGGGCGGGCAGGTAAAATCCAGCACGCCCCGGTACCGCGGCCTGTCCATCGTGTAGCCGGTCTCCTCCCGCACCTCGCGCAAAACGCAGGCCAGGGCGTCTTCGCCGGGCTCAAACTTGCCGCCCACGCCGATCCACTTGTCCCGGTTCACGTCCTTCTTTTTCTTGACGCGGTGCAGCATCAGGTAGCAGCCGTCCCGTTCCAGGTAGCACAGCGTCGTCTGCAAAAGTTCTGCCATGTTTGTGCGTTCCCTCCTGCCGCCCGGCCGCGCCGGGGGCTGTGGTTTTATCTTTTATAGTATACCGCCTGTGCGGGCGATTGAAAAGCCCCGGTTCCCCGGCAGGTATATTTTGCCTTGCCCGGCGGAACAATAACCCCGGATTGTCAAAAAAAGGCACCGCGCGGCGCCGGGCCGCAGCCGACCCGCGCCGCGCGGCCACCATCTGGGAGGGTAAATCTATGAAAGCAACAGGCATCGTGCGCCGCATCGACGAGCTGGGCCGGGTGGTCATCCCCAAGGAGATCCGCCGCACCCAGCGCATCCGCCAGGGCGACGCGCTGGAAATTTTTACCGCGCCCGACGGCGAGGTCATCTTCAAAAAATACTCGCCCCTTTTGGAGCTGAACGAGCTGGCCGGCGTTTACGCCGAGGTCCTGGCCAAAAGCCTGGGCGTGCCGGTGCTGGTCTGCGACCGGGAGGCGGTGGTGGCGGCGGCCGGCAGCCCCAAAGCCGCCAAGGAGGGCATGCTGGGCCGGCCCATCACCCGCGAGCTGGAAAAGCTGCTGGCGTCCCGCAGCGTCTACACCGCCCCCGCCGACCCCGGCCGCCGGGTGCAGGCGGTCAGCGGTGCGGGCGGCCAGGTGCTGGGCTGCGCCGCGCCCATCGTGGTCAGTGGCGATATCGAGGGCGGCGTCTGCCTGCTCAGCCCCGACCGGGCCGACCCGCCCGACAACGCCGAGACCGGCGCCGTGCGCATTGCCGCCAGTTTTCTGGCGCGCTGGATGGAAGAGTGACAGCAAACGCCGCCGCAGAATGGCTTTGCCTGCGGCGGCGCTTTGCGTCTGCCCCGCGGCACAGACGGCCTGCCCGGCGGGGTTTGTGACGAAACTGTTAAACTTTCAAAAGTTTTTGCCAACCCCCTTGACAGAATCCGAGGTTGGAATATAATAGATTTAGCACTCAGGAACATAGAGTGCTAAAACCAAACCCGAAACAAACCCCATGGACAGGAGGCGGCACAGATGGCAATGGACGCACGCAAACAGCGTATCCTGGAAGCTATCGTCGCCCTGTATGCGCTGGACGGCGAACCGGTGGGCTCCGGCCTGCTGGCCAGCTATTTCGACATGGCGGTGTCCAGCGCCACGCTGCGCAACGAGATGGCGGCGCTGACCCGGCTGGGCCTTCTGGAACAGCCCCACACCAGCGCCGGCCGCGTGCCCAGCGCCAAAGGCTACCGCTATTACCTGGATCACCTGCTGCAGGGCCCCGACGCCATGGCCCTGGCGGACGAGGACCGGCGGAAAGTTGACGCACTGTTTGACGCCATGGACGCCGAGCCCGAAAAGCTGGCCCCCGCCGCCGCCCGCGCACTGGCCGATTACACCGGCTGCGCCGCAGTGGCCAGCACCCCCCGCGCCGACGACCTGTGCATCGCCCATTTTGAGGTGGTGCAGGTGGGCCGCTACTCGGCGGCGGTGCTGGCGGTCACCAGCGCCGGCAGGGTCCGCACCCGCGTGGCCAGGGTGGACACCGGGCTTTCCCGCAGCGACGCGGCCCAGCTGGCCCAGCTGCTGAACCAGAACCTGACCTTTGTCTCGCCGGAGGACCTGACCCCCATGCTTTCCGCCAGCCTGCGCATGGCGGCGGGGGCAAGGCTGTGGCCGGTGGTGGCGGCGGCCGAGGCACTGGTCCGCACCGGCCCCCAGGTCTATCTGGAAGGCGCCCAGTACCTGGCACAAAAGCAGGACGTCCGCCAAAACCTGGGCGAGCTGCTGGAGATCTTCTCCGACACCGAAGCCGCCACCGAGCTGATCGAGCCGGAGGGCGGCCGCGTTACCGCCAAGCTGGGGGACGATTTTGACCCCGCCATGCCCAACCTGTGCGTCGTCTGCAAGCGTTACCTTGCGGGCGGCGGCCTGACCGGCAGCATGGCGCTGATCGGCTCCAGCCGGATGGATTTCCGCAGGCTGATCCCCATTCTGGATTATTTTGCCGCCAGGCTCGGCCAGAGCATGTCCGGCAAACGACAGGAGGAACAAACATGAGCGAAGAAACCAAGGTTCCCGGCACGCAGGCCGGGGAAACGGAGGCTGCCCCCCAGGCCGAGACGGCCGAGGCGCCGCAGCCGGACGCAGCGCCTGAGACCTCCGCACAGGCAGAACCTGCAGCCGAGGCGCCCCAGCCCGACGGCAAAAAGCCGGAGCAGGGCAAGCAGAAAAAGGACTGGTTCGGCGGCAAGACCGCCAAGGAACTGGAGGCCACCAAGGCAAAGCTGGAGGCGGCCGAGAAAAAGGCCGGCGACCTGCGCGACCAGCTGCTGCGCACCGCCGCCGAGTACGACAACTACCGCAAGCGTTCGGCGCGGGAGGCTGACCAGAAATTCAACGACGGCGTCTCCCATGCGGTCAGCCAGATCCTGGGCATCCTGGACACGCTGGATATGGCCGCCAACGCCGCCTGCACCGACGACAACTACAAAAAAGGCGTCGTGATGACGCTGGACACTGCCGCCAAGGCACTGGAAAAGCTGCACGTGACCGAGATCGAGGCGCTGGGCAAGCCCTTTGACCCCAATTTTATGAACGCTGTGCAGCAGGTGCCCCCCGCCGAAGGGCAGGAGAGCGGCAGTGTGGTGCAGGTCTACCAGAAAGGCTACATGATCGGCGACAAGGTCATCCGCCACGCCACCGTCGTGGTAGCCGAATAAACCAAAACACCCCAAAGGCATGACGGGCCGCGACCTCCGCGAATAAAGAAAGAACGCGGAAGCAACAGCCCGATCACATAAATCAAAAAATCAACCACATGTTTTCAATAGGGAGCCGGGCGCCGGGCCAGTACCCGCCGCGCCCCCATAGAGAGGAGATCATCTATTATGAGCAAGATCATTGGTATCGACCTTGGTACTACCAACAGCTGCGTCGCCGTGATGGAAGGCGGCGAGCCTGTCGTCATCGCCAACGCTGAGGGCGCGCGCACCACGCCTTCCGTCGTCGGCTTCACCAAAAACGGCGAGCGCCTGGTGGGCCAGGTGGCAAAGCGCCAGGCCATCACCAACCCCGAAAACACCATCTCGTCCATCAAGCGCAAGATGGGCACTGCCGAGAAGGTCCATGCCGGCGGCAAGGACTACACCCCCGAAGAGATCAGCGCCATGATCCTGTCCAAGCTGAAGGCGGACGCCGAGGCTTATCTGGGCGAGCCTGTCACCGAGGCGGTCATCACCGTGCCCGCCTACTTTAACGACAGCCAGCGCCAGGCAACCAAGAACGCCGGTACCATCGCCGGGCTGAATGTCCGCCGCATCATCAACGAGCCGACCGCCGCTTCGCTGGCTTACGGCATTGATAAGGAAGCCGACCAGAAGATCATGGTGTACGACCTTGGCGGCGGCACCTTCGATGTCTCGATCATCGAGATGGGCGACGGCGTTACCGAAGTTCTGGCGACCAACGGCGATACCCACCTCGGCGGCGACGATTTTGACCAGCGGATTATTGACTGGATGGCCGATGATTTCCAGAAAGAAAACGGCATCGACCTGCGCAAGGACAAGATGGCGGCCCAGCGTCTGAAGGAAGCAGCCGAGAAGGCGAAGATCGAACTGTCCAGCGCGACCTCCACCAACATCAACCTGCCCTTCATCACCGCTGACGCCAACGGCCCCAAGCACCTGGACATGACGCTGACCCGCGCCAAGTTCAACGAGCTGACCTCCGACCTTGTTGACCGCACGATGGAGCCTGTCCGCAAGGCGCTGGCCGACGCGGGCCTGCAGGCTTCCGACCTCAAGAAGGTTTTGATGGTCGGCGGTTCCACCCGTATCCCGGCCGTCTATGACGCTGTCAAGAAAGAGCTCAACTGCGAGCCGTTCAAGGGCATCAACCCCGATGAATGCGTCGCTGTCGGCGCGGCGATCCAGGGCGGCGTGCTGCAGGGCGATGTCAAGGGCCTGCTGCTGCTTGACGTTACCCCGCTGAGCCTTGGCATCGAGACCCTCGGCGGTGTCTGCACCAAGATCATCGACCGCAACACCACCATCCCGACCAAGAAGAGCCAGATCTTCTCGACTGCGGCTGACAACCAGCCCAGCGTGGAGGTCAATGTTCTGCAGGGCGAGCGTGAGTTTGCCCGTGACAACAAGAGCCTCGGCACCTTCCATCTGGACGGCATCGCCCCGGCCCCGCGCGGCGTGCCTCAGATTGAGGTCACCTTCGATATCGACGCCAACGGCATTGTCCATGTCAGCGCGAAGGATCTCGGCACCGGCAAGGAGCAGAGCATCACGATCACCGCTTCGACCAACATGAGCAAAGACGACATCGACAAGGCGGTCAAGGATGCCGAACAGTATGCGGCGGAGGATAAAAAGCGCCGTGAGGAAGTTGACACCCGCAACAACGCCGACCAGCTTGTGTTCCAGATCGAGAAGGCCCTCGGCGAGTTCGGCGATAAGGTTTCGGCCTCTGAAAAGAGCGATATCGAGACCAAGGTCAGCGCGCTGAAGGAGGCTGTCAAGTCCGGCACCATCGACGACATCAAGGCGAAGATGGACGACGCCCAGAAGGCGTTCTATGCCGTGAGCGAAAAGGTCTACCAGCAGGCTGCCCAGCAGCAGGGCGCGCAGGGCCAGCCCGGCGCCCAGCAGGGCCAGGCCGGCGGTGCGGAACCGAAGAACGATGACGGCGCGGTGGATGCGGACTTCCATGAAGTTTGATCCGTTTCACCGGAAAACCTGAGCAATAACGTGTGACCCCCGGGCCGCCGCCTTTTGGCGGCGGCCATTGTGGGGCTTTGGCAGGAAACCCGGCGGCACGCCGCATGGGTTTCAGACAGAATAAGGTGTGATCCTATGGCAGACAAGAGAGACTATTACGAGGTGCTGGGTGTCGGCAAAAATGCAAGCGACGCCGAAATCAAGAGCGCCTACCGCAAGCTCGCCAAAAAGTACCACCCTGACCTGAACCCCGGCGATAAAACCGCAGAGGAAAAGTTTAAGGAGGTCAACGAGGCGAACGACGTCCTCTCCGACCCGGAAAAGCGCAAACGGTACGACCAGTTTGGTTTTGCCGGCGTGGACCCGAACTATGCCGCCGAAAACGGCGGCGGTTTCGGCGGGGCCGGGTTTGGCGGCGTGGACCTTGGCGATATTTTCGGCGACCTGTTCGGCGGCGGTTTCGGCGGCTTTGGCGGTTTTGGCGGCGGGGGCGCCCGTACCCGGGCCAACGCCCCGCGCAAAGGCCACGATATTCAGGCCAGCGTGGTGCTGACCTTTGAGGAAGCCGCCCACGGCTGCGCCAAAAAGGTCACGATCAACCGGCAGGAAACCTGCCCTGATTGCCAGGGCTCCGGCGCGGCCAAGGGCACCAGCCCCGAAACCTGCCCGCATTGCGGCGGGCGCGGCTATGTGGTGACCCAGCAGCGCACCCCGTTTGGCGTGATGCAGTCCCAGCAGCCCTGCCCGCATTGCGGCGGGCGCGGTACCGTCATCAAGGAGCCCTGCAAGACCTGCCGCGGCACCGGCATGACCGGCGCGCGCAAAACCCTTGAGGTGCGCATCCCGGCCGGCATTGACGACGACCAGAATATTGCGCTGCGCGGCCAGGGCGACGCCGGCTCCAACGGGGGCCCGGCGGGCGATGTCATCGTACATGTGACGGTGCGGCCCGATCCGATTTTCCAGCGCGACGGCTATGATGTCACAGTCCGGGTGCCGATCACCTTCAGCCAGGCGGTGCTGGGCGATGATGTCGAGGTGCCGACCGTTGATGGCCGGGTGGTCCAGCATATTCCGGAGGGCACCCAGAGCGGAACAAGATTCCGGCTGCGCGGCCAGGGCATCCAGTACCTCAACGGCCGCGGCCGAGGGGATCAGTACGTCATAGTCGATGTCGAAATCCCCAAAAAACTCACCCGCGCCCAGCGTGAAGCGCTCAAAGCCTTCGATGATTCGCTGCGCGAAGAAAACTATGAAAAACGCAAAGGGTTCTTCAAGAACCTGCGCGACCGCTTTGCCGGAAACTGAGCGGATTGGCCCGCAGACTGCTTCAGCCTGCGGGCCAATTTAAAGTTTGCCGCAGCTTTTGGGGAAATCGGCGCCGAAGCCGGCGGCCTTTTGCAGTTGCGGCGCTTGCCGTTTTGGGGTATAATACAATCGTATGCGGTTGCCTGAAACCGCGAGCCTACGCAAACGAAAGGCGGGACCTTGTGCCTACCATCCAAACTTTTTGCCGCCGTCACCGTCTGCTGCTGGCCGGCGTGCTGGTGGCGGCGCTCAGCGCGCTGCTGATCGGCTGGGCAGGGTATGACCTGTCCAGCCGGGTTGACAACGAGCCGGTGTATACCATCGTCAACGATACCTACAGCCAGACCATCGAACTCGGCGGCGGGCTGTCCCAGCAGATGCCGGTATCGGCCGGGCAGACGCTCTATGGCGTCCGGCTTGACCTGACCACCTACAACCATGCGTTTGCCAGCGGCACACTGACTGCCACGCTGCACAACGCGGCGGGGCAGGCCCTGGCCACCGCGCAGCTGCCCTGCATCGAAATCCTTGATAACACTTTTGCCGCGCTGATTTTTGACACGCCCTACACCCCTGCGCAGAACGAATCCCTGACCCTGCGCCTTACGGCCGAAGGGTTCACTGGCGAGGATGCCGCCTATGCCCTCGGCCTCTGGGCCAGCGAAGAGGTCGTTTCGCCCGTCGAAGCGTCCGGCCTGACCGGCGCGATGCCGCTCTTTGCGGCTGACGGTACGGCCTGCGGCGCTACGGCGGCGATCCAGTATGTCACCGATTACTCCGGCCACTGGTCGGTCCTGCTGTCGGCCGTGCTCGGTGTGCTGACCTTTGCGGCGGTGGTCGGCGGGTTCGCGCTGCTGGGGCGGCGCGGGGCGCTGTGGGCCGTCGTGCTGCTCTGCGGCGGGCTGCTCGGCCTCGCGTTCGCGGTGCTCACCCCGCCGCTCGTCGGCCCGGATGAGTACACCCACCTCGCCGTGAGTTATGAACGCGCGAGCGAGCTGCTCGGCCAGCCTGTCACAAACGGCGAAGCCGAAAACTGGGCGCTGCTTGTCCGCCCCTGCGACGCGCCCTACTTTACGGCCCAAAGCGGCGAGATCGGCATCTTTGCCTACAAGACCTGGCTCTCCGGCCTGGGCGACCAGACGGACGGCGCGGCACTGCCGAGCGTGGCCAGCGCCTTCACGGTCGGCGGGCAGTCGAACGGGCTGCTTTACGGCGGGCAGGTCGCCGGCATCGCGCTTGCGCGGGCGCTCGGGCTCGGCTTCCATGCGATGTTGCTGGCCGGGCGGCTCGGTAACCTCCTTGTCTATCTGATTCTGGCCGCGGCGGCCGTGGCCAGCGCGCCGGCCGCGCGGCGCGGGCTGCTGGCCTGCGCGGGGCTGCTGCCCCAGACCTTGCAGCTGGCGGGCAGCCTTTCGGCCGACGCCACGGTGCTTGGGCTTGTCTTTCTCTTCACGGCGCTTTGCTTCCGGCTGCGGGAACGCCCGGGCGGCAAGCCGTCGCTCGCATTGCTGCTGGCGCTGTCGCTCGCAATCGGCCCGGCCAAGGCAATCTACCTGCCGGTGGTGCTGCTTGTGCTGCTGATTCCGGCCGAACACCTTGACCCGCGCGGGCCAAACGCAGCCCCGCTGCGCTGGCGCATCGGCAAGGAGCAGGGAACCCTGCGCGCCGGTACGCTGACAAAACTGCTCGCGCTGTCGCTCGCCGTCATCGGCTGGCTGGCGCTCAACCTGGGCAGCTTCCTCTATGTCACCCGCGATGTTGATAACGTCGGTCTGACCCGCGCGGCCGTTGCCGTGGCAATCGCCGTCCTTGTCCTCGGGCTGGTATATTGGAAGCTGCGCCGCAACCCCAAAGCCCGCAAAGTCTTTTTCGGGGTGGTGATCGCCGGGCTCTGCGTTGCCGTGCCGGTTGCGTTCTGGCGGCTGACCCATATGTGGGGCGGCCTGACGCCGGAACAGCTGGTGGGCAGCATCCAGCCCAACGGTGATTCGATCTACACCTACTCGGTCGGCTATATCTGCCGCAACCTGCCCGCCACCATCAAGCTGCTGCTGCGCTCGGTTTCGGCGCAGGGGGCCGCCTGGCTGCAGGGGCTGCTCGGCACCGCGCTGGGCGAGCCGATTGTCTATCCCGTCGCTGTCTCCTGGCTGCTTGGCTGCGGGCTGCTGCTTGCGCTGCTCGCTTCGGCGCTGCCGGCGGTCGATGCCCCGGCCCTGCCCGCGCGCACCCGGCTGGGCGGCGCGGCGATCGTCCTGTGCGTTGTCGGGCTGACCTTCCTCGCGGCGCTCAGCTGGACGCCGATCAACTACACGACCATCTTCGGCGTGCAGGGGCGGTACTGGCTGCCGGTGCTGCCGCTGGCGCTGGCGGTGCTCGGCGCCGGGCGCAGCTTTGCGGTGCGGCGGCCGGTGGCCCGGCAGGCTGTGCTTGCGGTGGTCGCCCTCACATCTCTGGTCATCCTGCAGGGCGCGGGACTCTACGCGGCCTGGCAGATGATATAAATTTTGCATCTTCACACAGAAAGGAACTTTCCCATGACTGTCCAAAGAGATACCATCATCATTGACATCCTCAAGAACGATCCCGCCCAGGGCTGCGTGCCGATCTTCCAGAATGCGGGTATGCACTGCCTGGGCTGCATGGCGGCCCACGGCGAAACCGTCGAGCAGGCCTGTCAGGTGCACGGCCTTGACCCCGACGCCCTGATTGCCCAGCTCAATGACTACTTTGCCAAGCAGTAAGCCCCCGCACCTTGACGCCCGCCTGCAGGCGGCGGCCGACTATGTGCGGCCGGGCCACACGGCGGCGGATATCGGGTGCGACCACGGCAAACTGAGCGCATGGCTGGCGGGCAGCGGACGCTGCCCGCTGGTTTTTGCCTGTGATCTGCGGGAAGGCCCGCTGCAAAAAGCCCGCGCCACCTGCGCGCCCTGGGCCGACCGGGTTGTGTTCCGGCTCGGCTCCGGGCTTTCGGTGCTCGAACCCGGCGAGGCCGACGATCTGATCTTCGCCGGCATGGGCGCGCAGACCATCCTCGATATCCTGGACGAAAGCCCCTGGGTGCGGGATGCGCGGTATAATTTGATTTTTGTGCCGGCCACCAAGCACAGCGTGCTGCGCCGCGGGCTTGCCCGCCGCGGCTTTGCCTTGCGCGGCGAAACCCTCTGCCGCGCGGCCGGCCGCTGGTATACCGTGATGAACGCCGTCTACACCGGCGAAGCAACCGAGCCGGACGGCCTTGCCTGCCTGTGCGGGCTGGTGGCCGGCCAGCCCGGCGCGGGGGACTACCTCACCGAGCAGCGCTTCAAGCTGCAAAAATACCGCCGCGGCCTGCCCGCCGGCCCCGAAGCCGACGCCGTGGATGCGCTGCTGCAACAAATGGAGGATTTGCTATGTCCGTAACGGTTCAAAGCGTGCTGCAGGTTTTGCAGCAATACGCCCCGGTCGAGCTTGCCTGCGACTGGGATAACGTCGGCCTGCTGGTTGACGCCGGCCGCCCGGTCAGCCGCATCGCGACGGCGCTTGATATCACCCCGGCCGTCGTGGCCGAAGCCGCGCAAAACGGCTGCGAACTGATTGTGGCCCACCACCCGGTCATCTTCCACCCCTTCAAGCGGATCGAGGCCGGTGATGTACCGGCGCTGCTGCTGCAAAACGGGATCTCGGCCATCTGTATGCACACAAACCTTGACGCCGCGCCCGGCGGCGTCAACGATACGCTGGCCGGCCTGCTCGGCATGACCGAGACCGAAGTGTTCGCCGAGGGCTGCGGCCGCATCGGCCGGCTCGAAACCCCGACTACCGCCGAAGCGCTTGCCCGCCGCTGCGCCGACCTGCTCGGCAGCCATCCGCAGTATGTCGAGGCTGACCGTCCCGTCGCCCGGCTGGCCGAGGTCAGCGGGGCAGGGGGGAGCGAGCTTGCGGCAGCCGTTGCCCTCGGGGCAGACTGCCTGGTCACCGGCGAGGCCGCCCACCACATCGCGCTCGAGGCGCGCCGGCTCGGCGTCGGGCTTGTCGTCGCCGGCCACTGGGCCACCGAACACCCGATCGCCGCCGTGCTGGCCGGCAAACTCGCCGCCGCCTTGCCCAGTGTTGAGACGATGGCCTGCCAGGCCGATACCGATCCGTTTGCGTATTTATAATCCCGCAAGGCGCGCCGCCTTGCCGATTCCGTCTTTTGAAAAGGAGGCCGCCGATGGCTCTTGACGCCGCGACGCTGGCGCTTGTCGCCGACGAACTCAAATCCACCCTGCTGGATGCCAAGATTGATAAAATCTTCGAGCCCACCCGGGATGAAGTCCTCATCACGTTGCGCACTCGCACCGATACGCACCGCCTGCTGCTGTCGGCCCGCAGCGGGTCGGCCCGGGTCTGCCTGACCAGAGAGAGCTTCGAAAACCCGCTCACCCCGCCCGGCTTCTGTATGCTGCTGCGCAAACACCTGACCGGCGGCCGGCTCGTCGATCTGCGCCGCGAACCCGGCGACCGCATCGTCTTTTTCGACTTCCGCTGTACCAACGAGATGGGCGACCTCGTCGTCAACACGCTGGCCGCCGAGCTCATGGGCCGGTATTCGAACCTCGTGCTGATCCAGGACGGCCGCATCATCGACGCGCTCAAGCGGGTCGATTTTGAGGACAGTGAAATCCGTCAGCTGCTGCCCGGCCTGGCCTATACGCTGCCGCCTAAGCCGAACAAGCCGGATTTCCTCACCGTCAGCGCGGCCTCCATCGTTGCGGATGCCTGCGGCAAAGACCTGCCTGTCGCCCAGGCACTCGGCAAGGCGGTCGGCGGCGTCGGGCCGGTGGTATTGCGTGAAGCCTGCTGGCAGGCCTTCGGCGGCGAAACCCCGCTCGCGGCCTGCGATCTGACCGAAGAACAGCGCCGCGCCCTCGCCGCCGCGCTCGATGACCTGCGCGCGCGCCACGCGGCCGGCGGCGCCCCGACGGCGGTGCGGCTGCCCCAGGCGGACGGAACCCTCAAACCCACTGAGTTCAGCTTCTTCGCCCCGCAGCAGTACGGCCCGGCCGCTGTACTGACCGAGTATCCCACCTACAGCGAGATGCTCGAGGATTACTACGCCACCAAAGACCGCGCCGAGCGCCTGCGCCAGAAGAGCCGCGAGCTGTATAAGGCGGTGCACAACCTCTACGACCGCGCGGTGCGCAAACAGGCCGCCCGGCGCGAGGAGCTTGCCCAGAGCGAGAAGGCCGACAGCCTGCGGCTTTACGGCGAACTGCTGCAGGCCAATCTCTGGGCCATCCAAAAGGGTGACCGCCAGGTCACGGTGGAAAATTACTACACCGGCGAGCCGGTCACAATCCGGCTTGACCCGCGCTTTTCCCCGAACGAGAACGCCCAGAAATACTTCAAGGACTACAAAAAGAAGCAGACCGCCCACGCGATGCTGCAAAAGCTGCTTGTGGAGGGCGAAGCCGAGATCGAGTATCTGGCCACCGTCCTCTATGAGGTCAACGCCGCCCCCGGCGAGCAGGCCCTCAACGAGATCCGCGCCGAGCTCAAGAGCCAGGGCTATCTCAAATACTATAAGCAGCGCGACAAGCGCCAGAAACCCGCCGATTTTCTGCGCTACCGTTCATCCGACGGGTTCGAGATCCTCGTCGGCCGCAACAACATCCAGAACGATAAGCTCACGCTGCACACCGCCCGCGGCAAAGACCTCTGGTTCCATGTCCAGAAAGCCCCCGGCAGCCACGCCGTCGTGCTCAGCCACGGCCAGGATATCCCCGACGCGACCAAACAGGAAGCCGCCGAGCTCGCGGTGCTGCACTCCAGCCAGAACGGCGGGGCCAAGGTCGCCGTCGATACGACCGAGGTCAAAAACATCTGGAAAGCCAACGGCGCCAAACCCGGCATGGTTCTCTACGAAGTCTACACCACCGTCTACGTCACCCCCCGCCCCGGCCTCGAAGAGATGCTGCGGGAGAAAAAGTAAAAACTTATTTCCAACCTGTAAAACCTTGCGCCCGCCCGGCCGAAGCTCTTTTCGGTCGGGCGGGTTTGTGCTATACTGAAGATAAGATAAACCGGAAAATTGAAAATAGGGTACCTCTGCCCTGAAAGGGAGGATTCACCATGTTTCGCCGTCTCTCTGCGCTCGCGCTGGCCCTGCTGCTGGCCGGCTGCGCGGCGACGCCTGCGCCTGAATCGGCGGCCGCGACTGCTACGCCGTCTCCCTCGGCGGCTTTGACGCCGACGCCGGGCCGCTGCCCAACCTATGACGAGGCGATGACCGCCGCGGCCGGCCCCGGCGAGACCGGGGAAGGGGCGTACACCGACGCCGACGCCTGCCTGCAAAACGCCTACGCGCTGGCGGCGGCGCTCTATGCAAAGGACGCCTCCGCCGCCGCGGCCGCCTGTGGCCGCGCGCTGGACGATGCGCCCAACGAAAACGCCGGCGCGGCTGATCTCTTCCCGTTCGCTGATCTGACCGGGCTGGTGGTGGAAGGCTTCGCCTTCACGGGCGGCGGGGCGGGGGAACCGCTCTGGCTGCAAATCACGGTCGCCGACCCTGGCGCGACGCCGCTGCCCGCCGGTGCGACCACATACGCCGTCGAATTCGGCGACGGCTACTACACCGACGCCAACTGCGTGCAGGCGCTGATCCCGCAGGCGCAGTATCAGCCGCAGCAGGGCCGGGCCTGGCAGGCGGTGACGAGCTTCCGCAACTGGGTCACCGGCGACGCCTGGCAGGACGCGGCCGACCTGCCGCCGGCCGGGGTGGCCTACTATCTGACGAGCTTCGCAGCCGGGCGCGGCGTCACGGCGGGGGAGACCGGCGCCTGGCCGGCCGACCGGCTGGCCGAGCAGGCACAGGATGCTTTCGGCCGCCGGCTCGACGTCTTTGACAACCCGAGCGAAGCGGCCTTCCGCAGCGAGCGGTACGGCGGCGTATATGACGCCGAAACCGATAGCTTCGCCCTGGCCGCCAGCCCCGGCGATTCCAACCGCAACTGGCGGATGACCGCCCTGACCGAAGAACCCGATGGAACCTGCACTCTGACCCTGGCCGAAGGCACGAACTGCCTGTGGATGGAACCCGCGGCCCAGCTGGCCTACACGTTGCAGGAAAACGACGACGGCAGCTTCGCCCTGCTCGGCGCACGGTGGGCCGGCGGGGCGCAAACGCCGGAATACGAACTCTGGGATGCCGATGTGCGCCTGCCAGACGGCACGGCGTTGCCCGAAACCCTGCCGCTGCGCGTCGCCTTTGCGCCCGACACGACCTGGCAGCAGGCGGCCGAGGCGGTCGGGATGCCGCCGGCTGATCTGCAGGCGCTGAACCCCGGCGTTCCCCTCCGGGACGACGGTACGTTCGACGGCTACCCGCTGCTTGTCAATACCGGCTACCCGCTGCCGCAGGGCGGCCAGCGCAAGGTGCGCATCGTGACGCCCTGGGTGGCCTATCAGGGCGAGCAGGTTTACACCGTGCCGGCGTCGCTCGACCGCGCGGCCGGCATCGCGGCGGCCGAAGCCGCCGACTTCCTGCGCCACCTGAGCCTGCGCAGCGGCTACTGGCCGGCCGAACCGGTGGAAAGCGAGACCGGGGCCGAGCTCTACCAGGCGCAGGCGGGCGCGCGCTTTACCGAGTATGGCGATCTTGAAAACTACCTTGCTTCGGTGTTCACGCCCGAGCTGGCCGCGCAGTATGCCGCCGGCGGGTATGAACCGGCGGTTTCCGCCTATGTCGGCTATCTGGCCGGCCCGCAGGGGGAACTCCGGTTTGGCGGCGGCGAGCGCGGCGGCAACCCGCTGCTGCTGACCGAACTGTGCACCGAACCGCAGACCCAGCCGGACGGCAGTCTCGTCTACGGAATCCTCGGCATCGAATCCGCCGCCGATGCCGGCCCCGGCGCGCCGCCGGCCTGCGCCGTCTGGCACACGGTGCGGCTGGTCGAAACCGAAGAAGGCTGGCGGGTGGCGGAGATGACGCTGGCAGGGTAAAAAGTATTTGTATAGAGGAAGGAATCATAGCGATGGCGTCCCGGCGGCCGCAACGCGCAAAAATGTATGCCTGTAGGGGCCGATTCCATATCGGCCCGGCCCTGCGGCGCGGCATACGCGGGCGGATATAGAATCCGCCCCTACATCGTGTCGTGATTCCGCGCACATCATCCGGCGAACCTTGTTGAAAAATTCTGCGACACAAAAACAAAAGCAAAGGAGTGACTTTCATGCGTATCGGCAATTCTGGCAAATCAGCGCCCCTTATCCTGGCGGCCCTGTTGCTGGCGGGCTGCGCGGCGTCAACGGCGGCATCCACGCCGGAGAGCGCCGCCACCCCGTCGCCAAGCGCCGCCCCGCCGGCCACGGCCGAGACGGCGCAGACGACGCTGACCTATGACGAGATCCGCCCCATCGCCGATCTTGGCACCGAGCCGGGCGGCCTCTGCACCGGCTACTTCACGGTCAGCCGGGACGGCCTGTGGGGGCTGATCCGTGCCGACGGCGAGGAAGTCCTCCCCTGTGAAGCGCCGGTTCCCATCACCCGCTGCGGCGGCGGGTGGCACTGGATCTACTGGCCTGAGGGCCTCGGCTGGAGCGATTCCTCAACGATGAACTTCGATGAGCTCGACGCCGCCGTGCAGGCCGGCAACAACGGCTCGCTCTGCCCGGGACACGGCGGCTCGGCCGATACCTTCTTCTTTGACCTCGACGTCGGCGCGGCGGTCTGCTACTACCACGGCACGCCGGGCTATATCAAGCCGATCAGCGACGCCGACTGGACGAAATATGGCGAACTGCTGCCGGTTTACCCGGCTTATGAGGCGGGGGAGGAGGGAGACCCCGCCTGCCCCGGCACGGCGCAGGGCGGATATTTCTACGTCAAACGCACCGGCGAGAACGTCTACCCGCAGAAGGACGGCGTGCAGGTGGAAGCGATCCTCGCCTCCTTCTTCTTTGACGAAGTCCTCGCCCCGGTGCAGCTCGAAACCGGCTGGGCTTATCTCGACCGGGACGGCAACATCCTGACCGAGGCCGTCTACGAACCCACCTACACCGACAGCATACGGGACGCTACCCCGACGCTGGCCGCCCCGCTGCAGAACGGCTACGCCGCCGTCAGCCGCGACGGCCTCTGGGGCCTGCTCAATGCAAACGGGGCCGAAGCGTTGCCCTGCGCCTATGAGGGTGTCGCCTGGGAGGGCACGACCCTCTGGGTACAGGAGGACGGCGTCTGGTGCGAGCGGGAACTGCCGGATGGGGCGGCGGCCGAAGCGGTTACAATCGACCGCGATTACGAAGTGACCCTTGACGACGGCGCCCCGCTCCCCACCGCCGCACTGCCGCTCTATTATAAAGGAAACTATGCCGGTCTGACCTGGGCAGAGCTGGCCGAACAGACCGGCTTTGCCGAAGCCGAGCTGCGGGCGCTGAACCCGGATGCCGCCCAAAACCCCGACGGCGCGCTGGCCGGGACAGGGGAGCTGCTGCTGGCCGAAAACTATTCCATTCCGAAGGAAGCGCAGATTCTTGTCACCTTCTCCGCGCCGGGCGTGCCCTACCCCTACAGCAGCCGGGATTTCCGGGTGCCGGCTGCGCTCGAGGAGGAAGCCGCCGTCGCCCTCGCCAAAGCCTATTACGAGACCTGGGCCGAGGGGCAGGGCCTTGCCGTGCAGGAGA
>DSLFR04102__coassemble_426_pt1 | contig 66607 bp, 71 predicted proteins | sample DSLFR04102__metabat2_low_PE_018 | metagenome-assembled genome bin DSLFR04102 | reverse complement strand
GGAAAAGTCGGTGTGCTGCCATTCCAGGTACGAGATCCACACGGCGCGGTATCCGGCAGTTTCGGCGCTTTCCGGGGAAGAAACGCTTTGGGACGGCGAAACGGAGGGCGGCGGAGAGGGCAGGGCGGCGCTCTCCGCCGTGGCGGGAACCGGCGGGCCGCCGGGCCCCAACAGGGCGGGCAGCAGAAGCCCGGCCGCGCAAAGCGCAGCCAGGCAGGAAAACAGGCTGAAAACGCGCAGGAAACGGCGCAAACCGGGCACCTCCCGCTTGCATGGGGCGCAAAGGCAAGCAAAGCCAATAAACACGGGTTTGCCAGCTCTTGACGCCTGCAGGAATGGCGGATACCCAAAGGATATGCGCCGGTCCCCGGTTTTAGCCGCTGTATAAAAAACCGGCTGTCCCTCGAAAAAGGGACAGCCGGTTTGCTCAAAATCGATTTACAGGTTTTCCTGCCGGGCGCAGTCGCTGCACAGGCCGAACACGCTCAGGAAATAGTTGTCCACCCGGATATCCGGGCAGGCGGCGACCAGCTCCCGGATCGATTCTTCCGGGATGGGCAGGGTGATAACCCTGCGGCATTTGCGGCAGAACATATGCTGATGAACATTCAGCTCGCCGTCGAAACGGTCCGCCTCGCCGGGGATGGAGATGCGCCGGACTTTGCCGATCTCCACCAGCGTGTTCAGGTCACGGTAGACGGTGCCCAGGCTCAGCCGCGGGCAGACCTCCCGCAGAGAGGTGCAGATCTGCTCTGCGGTGGGGTGATCGTTGCGCGAAAGAACCTCCTTCAAGATCAGTTCGCGCTGATGTGAATAACGCATTTCGTTTCTCCTTTGTTTATATACTTCCTTTTATACTTTACACACCCTGTGCCGCCGACAGCGGATGCCAAAGACACCCGTTCAGCGTAAAAGATTTTACAGTAATTGTAATAATAAGTGATTTATTTGTCAACCTGTTCAATTGTGATAAATTTGTGAAAATAAATAAAATATAAAAAGCAGATAACGAATCTACGTGTATCTGAAAGAGATACTTTTTCCCAAAAGGGCAGGAACGGACGGAATGCGCGCGGATTGGATATGTACTTTCGTTGTAATGCCTCGGATTTGCAAAATTAAATATTTTTTGTGCCAGCCGCCGCCAAACAGGCTGCGGCGGCAGAAAAAGCGCTCCGAAAGTGCCGGCCGGCACTTTCGGGGCAGGAAAACATTCCGTGTCAGCGCCGGTGCTTGATGCGCTCCCAGTAGGCTGCGGCTGCCTGCTCAGTCTTATTATCGCCGAAGGTGTAGTAACGTGCGTCCTTCAGCGCGTCGGGCAGATACTGCTGCGCCACCCAGTGGCCGGGATAATCGTGGGCGTATTTGTAGTGCTGGCCCTTGACGGCGGCGTCCTCGCCGTCGTAGTGCTTGTTTTGCAGCTGCCGGGGGATGGGGCCGGTTTTGCCGGCCTGCACGTCCGCCATGGCGGCGTTCAGCGCCGTGTGGGCGGTGTTGGATTTCGGGCTGGTGGCCACCAGCACCACGGCGTCGGCCAGCGGCAGCTGGGCTTCCGGCAGGCCCAGCATGTTGGCGGCGTCCACGGCGGCCTTGACGATGGGGATGATCTGCGGCCAGGCAAGCCCCACATCCTCGCAGGCGGTGACCATCAGGCGGCGGCAGGCGGATACCAGATCCCCGGCCTCCAGCAGCCGGGCCAGGTAATGCAGCGCCGCGTCCGGGTCGGAGCCGCGCATCGACTTTTGGTAGGCGGAGATGATGTCGTAACGGTCGTCGCCCTGCCGGTCGTAGCGCATGGCGGTATGCTGGGCCACCTGCTGCACCATGTCCAGCGTCACCGTGCGGCGGCCGTCCTGCACCGGCGCGGCGGTCACGGCAAATTCCAGGTTGCCCAGCGCCTTGCGCATATCGCCGCCGGCGCTGTGCGCCAGATAGTCCAGCGCGTCAGGGGCCATATCGATCTCGCAGTTCTGCTCACTGCCCAGGCGGACGGCGGCATTGTGCAGGCCCTGCGCGATATCCTGCGCGCTCAGTTGCTTGAACTCGAACACGGTGCAGCGGGAGAGCAGGGCGTTATAGATGTAAAAATAGGGGTTCTCGGTGGTGGAGGCGATCAGCGTCACGGTGCCCTGCTCGATGCATTCCAGCAAGCTCTGCTGCTGCCGCTTGTTGAAATATTGGATCTCGTCCAGATACAAAAGGATACCGCCCTCGCCGGCCAGGGTGCCCACATCGGCCAGCACCGCTTTGATGTCGCCGGTGGAGGCGGTGGTACCGTTGAGCTTATGCAGGTGCATGCCGCTGTTTTGGGCGATGATGCCCGCCACGGTGGTCTTGCCCACGCCGGAAGGCCCGTAAAAGATCATATTGGGGATGCGGCCGCTGTCGATGGTGCGGCGGAACACCTTGTCCTTCCCCAAAAGATGCTGCTGGCCGCATACCTCGTCCAGCGTGCGCGGCCGCAGCCGCTGTGCCAGTGGTTCCATGTTGCCCTCCTGCCGGTATTGTGGGTGCCGCCCGGATTTTGGGCGCATTACTTGCATTATAGCGCAGCGGCGTGGTAGAATCAACCAGGGAAGTCCGGGCGCCGCGGATGCGCCGCTCGCCTGCCGGAGAGGAACGTGAAAAAGGCATGACAAAAAAGGAACTGGCCCTGGTGTGTATCGAGCGGCTGAAACAGCAGTACCCGCTGGCCGAATGTACGCTGGACTACGACCACGCCTGGCAGCTGCTGGTGGAAGTGCGCCTGGCCGCCCAGTGCACCGACGCCAGGGTGAATGTGGTGGTGCAGGAGCTGTTTGCCAAATACCCCAATGTCGCCGCGCTGGCCGCCGCCACGCCGGAGGAGATCGAGGAGATCGTCCGCCCCTGCGGTCTGGGCCGCAGCAAGGCGCGGGATATTTCGGCCTGTATGCGGATGCTGCGGGACGAGTATGACTGCGGCATCCCCCAGACTTTCGACGAGCTGCTCAAACTGCCGGGCGTCGGCCGCAAAAGCGCCAACCTGATCATGGGCGACGTGTTCGGCAAGCCGGCCATCGTCACCGACACCCACTGCATCCGCCTGTGCAACCGCATCGGCCTGGTGGATAACATCAAGGAACCCAAAAAGGTGGAGATGGCCCTGTGGAAGATCATCCCGCCGGAGGAGGGCAGCGACTTCTGCCACCGTCTGGTCCACCATGGCCGGGACGTCTGCACCGCCCGCACAAAGCCTTACTGCGAGCGATGCTGCCTGGCCGACGTCTGCCGCTATGCCGGCGAGAACGGCCTGGCCCCAGCCGCGCCCCGGCAGGCGGAAACACGGCGGTAAACCGGGGCAACTGCGCCGCAGGCATGGCAAAACCGGCGCGGTGTGCTATAATAGAAGAAAATCCGCAATGACAAAGGACCGAACCGCATGAAGAAACACACCGACCCCAACGCCCGCCTGGGCGGCGAGCTGATGTCCGCCAAGGTGGTGGAACGGCTGGCCGCCGAACTGAAAACCGGCCGCTATGCCGGGCAGGACCGCCTGCCCGCCGAGGTGGAACTGGCCGCCCAGCTGGGCGTCAGCCGCACCGTGGTGCGCGACGCCTTGAGCGAGCTGGAACGGGAAGGCTTTGTAGAGCGGGTGCGGGGCATCGGCACCGTCGTCAACCGGGACGTGGTGGAGCTGGAAAACCGCGCCGACCACAAGCTGGAGTTTTACAGCATGATTCGCGCCAGGGGCTGCGAGCCGCGCTCCGACCACCTGGACGTCACCAGAGAGGCCGCGGACGCTCCGCTGGCCAAGAGCCTGGACATCCGCCCCGGCGACACAGTGCTGCGCATCCACCGCCGGGTGTTTGCCGACGACGTGCCGGTCATCTATTCCAGCGATGCCATCCCGCTGGCGCTGTTCGATCAGGACAAGCTGGCAAAGATGGATCTGTCCCGCCCGGTGTTTGACCTGCTGGAGCAAGCTGCCGGCCAGCAGACTGCCAGCACGGTGGCGCACATCCGCGCGGTGACGGGCGACGCGCAGGTGCGGCGGCTGCTTTCTTGCGGCGAAGGCCAGGCGCTTTTGATGCTGGACGAGACATTTTACTCCCGTCTGTGCCGGCCGATCCTGCACTGCAACACCTATTACACGGACTTTTTCGATTTCTCCATCGTGCGCAAGCTGATGTGAGCAGATACAGGCAAACGAGATCTGGAAATTTGAAAATCGGAGTAAAAACCGGAAAGGAAGCTGCCCATGAGACATTTGATCGACCCGCTGGACTTTACACTGGAGGAGACCACGCGGCTGATGGACCTGGCCGACCGTATCGCCCGGGACCCCGCCGCCTATCAGGATGTGGCCGCCCGCAAAAAGCTGGCCACGCTGTTCTACGAGCCCTCCACCCGCACACGCCTTTCTTTCGAGGCTGCCATGCTCAACCTGGGCGGCAAGGTGATGGGCTTCCCGGACGCGGGTGTTTCCAGCGCCGCCAAGGGCGAGACGGTGGCCGATACCATCCGTGTGGTCAGCTGCTATGCCGACATCGCAGCCATGCGCCACCCCAAGGAGGGCGCGCCGCTGCGGGCGTCGCGGTATTCCCGCATCCCGGTCATCAACGCCGGCGACGGCGGGCACAGCCACCCCACCCAGACGCTGCTGGACATGCTGACCATCCGCCGCCGCAAAGGCCGGCTGGACCGTTTGACCATCGGGTTCTGCGGCGATCTGAAGTTTGGCCGCACCGTTCACTCGCTGATCAAGAGCCTGGCCCGGTACGAGGGCATGAGATTCGTGCTGATCTCGCCGGAGGAACTGCGGGTGCCCGATTATATCATCCACGAATTTCTTGAGCCGCGGGGCATCGAGTTTGTCGAGACCCGCAGTTTGGAACAGGCCATGCCGGAGCTGGACATCCTGTACATGACCCGCGTGCAGCGGGAGCGATTCTTCAACGAGGAGGACTATGTCCGGCTGAAAAACAGCTATGTGCTGACCGAGGCCAAAATGAACCTGGCGCGGCCGGATATGGCGGTGCTGCATCCGCTGCCCCGCGTCAACGAGATCACGCTGGACGTGGACGACGACCCGCGCGCGGCTTACTTTGAGCAGGTGCAGAACGGCGTGTACATGCGCATGGCGCTGATCATGACACTGCTGGGGCTGAAGGACCCCAAAACCGGGGAGGTGGCGTTTGAATGCTGAATGTTGACGAGATCCAAAACGGCGTGGTGATCGACCATATCACCGCAGGCACCGGGATGGCGCTGTACCACTTGATGGAGCTGGAAAAGCTGCCCTGCGCCAGCGTGGCGCTTTTGCAGAACGTCCGCAGCCAGAAAAGCGGCAAAAAGGACATCATCAAGATCGAGGGGGACGTCAGCCGGCTGAACTTTGACGTGCTGGGCTACCTGGACCCGCAGATCACCATCAGCTGCATCGAAAACGGGCATATCGTCCGCAAGATCCGCCCCGATCAGCCCAAGCGGCTGGTGAACGTGATCAAATGCACCAATCCGCGCTGCATCACGGCGGTGGAGGAGGGCTGCGACCATATCTTTGCCCTGACCCCCAGCGGACGTTACCGCTGCATCTACTGCGAGGAAGAATTCCGCGTTAAGCCGTAAACAGAAACCTGTTTGTGGAATCGGGACGGCATGCTGCCTGCGCTGGCGGCTGCCGCCCCGTTTTTGTATGCGGTTCGATGCGCCGGCAATGTGCAATATTTACAAAAACATAAGGCACAGATTGAGCAAAATTCACAGCAGCCCCCTTGATTTTCCTGGAACGATTGCGCTATAGTAGAGGGCGTTCCGCAGCAGGGGAGCACCCTGCGCGGGAATTGGGGAAATAGAGGATGTGAGGATATGACAAAGGATCTGACCGGAGGGCATCCGCTCAAGGTGATTTTGTGGTTTGCCTTTCCGCTGGTACTGGGCAACCTGTTCCAGCAGTTTTACAGCCTGGCCGACACCATCATTGTCGGCCGTTTTGTCGGCGTGGACGCGCTGGCGGCGGTGGGCTCCACCGGCTCGATCAATTATATGATCCTGGGCTTTGTGATCGGCGTGTGCAACGGGTTTGCCATTCCCATTGCACAGTTTTTCGGCGCGAAAGACCACGGCGATATGCGTCGGTACGTTGCAAACTCGGCCTGGCTGTGCCTGGCGGGTGCGGTGGTGCTGACCGCCGCCACGGTTCTGCTGACGCGACCGATCCTGCAGCTGATGCAGACGCCGGCGGACATCATCGGCGATGCAGTTACCTACATCGGATGGATCTTTGCCGGCATCCCCTTTGTGTTTTTGTACAACATGGTGGCAAGCATCATGCGGGCACTGGGCGACAGCCGCACCCCGCTGATCTTTCTTGTCATTACCAGTGTGCTGAACGTGGGGCTGGACCTGTTTTTTATCATTGTATTCGATGCCGGGGTGTTCGGCGCCGCGTTCGCCACCGATCTGTCCCAGGCGATCTCCGGCATTGCCAGCCTGATCTACCTGGTCAAGCGGTTTGAGGTGCTGCAGATGCAAAAAGGGGAGCAGTCACCGGACCGCGGGGTCTGCGGCCGTCTGCTGGCCATGGGGCTGCCGATGGGCCTGCAGTGCAGCATCACCGCCATCGGTTCGGTCATCATGCAGTGGGCGGTCAACGTATTGGGCAGCACGGCGGTGGCGGCTGTCACCGCCGCAGGCAAGACCAGCAATCTGCTCAGCGTGCCGCTGGAAAGCCTGGGCACCGCCATGGCCACTTACGCCGGGCAGAACCTGGGCGCGGCCCGGCTGGACCGGGTGCGCAGCGGCGTGCGGTATGCGCTGGGCATTACGGTGATGTATGCGGTGCTGGCACTGGTGCTGCTGCATTTCTTTGACGTTGCCATCATCGGTATGTTCATCGATACCGGCGCCGAGGTGGAGGTGGTCAGCCTGGCCCGCAGCTACCTGTTCTGGAACGGGCTTTTCTTCCTGCCGCTGGGGGCGCTGATCGTCTGGCGGTACGTGATCCAGGGGCTGGGCTATTCCAGCATCGCCATGCTGGCCGGCGTGGCCGAGATGGTCGCGCGCACCGGCGTGGCCCTGGTGTTGGTGCCGGGGCTGGGCTTTTTCGGCGCGTCGCTGGCAAACCCGGCTGCCTGGGTGGCCGCCTGCATTTTCCTGCTGCCCGCCTACACCTGGACCATGCGCCATATCGCAAACCGGCTGCAGGCAAACCGGCTGCGGATGGAACAGCCGGCCTGAAACGCATAAACCACAAAGGGCAGGCCCCGCCAAAACGGCGGGGCCTGCCCTTTGCGATGTCAGCTTTCCAAAACAGAGCGGACGTTTTTTTATCCGGATCCCTCTGCGTATGACGGGTCACAAATACAGCTCGCAGTCCTTGCGGGCGGCGCAGGGGGCCTGCAAAAAGGCTTCCAGCCCGGCCAATGCTTCCGGGGCTATGGCCCGGGCCTGCTGCGGGCATACCGCCACGCAGCGCATGCAGCTGATGCAGCGGTCCGCGTCGGTGCGGGCCGGGACGTTGGGGTCGATGGCCTGCACCGGGCAGCGCGCAGCGCACAGCCCGCAGGCGGTACAGCGGCTGCCGGCCTGCGGGATCATGCGGCGCACGCCCAGCGGTTTGTAGGGCCGGTGGCCGGGCAGCGGCGGCAGACCGTCGCCGCCTGCATCCAGTTTGGCCTGGATCTGCCGGGCAAAGCCGCGCAGCGTTTCTGCGTCCTTGGCGTCAGGTCGTCCGGCGGCATACCGGCGCGCGATGGAATGCTCCGCCACAGCGGCTACGGCTGCAGCGGCGCGGAAGCCTGCGGCTTTGGCCAGGTCCTCCAGCTCCACCAGGGTATCCTCGTAGGCGCGGTTGCCGTACACGCACAGCAGCACCGCCCGCGCCCCGCCGCCCGGCATCTTCAGCAGCCGCTGCGCCGCGGCTGCCGGCACGCGGCCGCCGTAGGACGGCACCGCAATAACGGCGGTATCCCCGCAGTCCGGGCGGAAGGCGGAAAAATCCATCTCGCTGCTGCACAGGTCGACCGAAACGGGTTCCCCGCGCAGGCCGCCGCACAGCAGGTCGGCGGCCTTCTGCGTGCCGCCGGTGGGGCTGAACACGATCTGCCAAAGTTTCATGGGTCTCTTCCTCCTGTGATCCTGCCCCATATCGAGGCGGCCTTTTCTGCCGGCCTGTTCAGGCGCTTTAAAAATCCCGGCTGTGTTCGCTCTGGCGGAGGTCGTCCCGCTCCAGCTCGGCCAGCAGCCGGTCGTGGGCCGCATCCAGCAAAAGGGTCTGGCTGTACTGCTCAAAACGCTCGCACTCGTTGTCGGACAAAAACGGCGCCGAATCCGGTCCCAGGGCAAGCTCGTTCACAAAAACGACCATTTCCTGCTCGTTCTGGAACGCGCGCTCCATAAAGTCAAAGGCGGATTCCAGCGCGTCGCCGGCGGCGGCAACAGCCTCCTCCCGCTTGCGCACCTGCCGGTTGAAGCCGGCGCGCACCAGGTCGAACGCCTCGTCGCCGTCGGCGTCGTCGGGCACTGTTCTGGCCCAGGTGCGCAGCAGTTCCAGCGCCTGGCGGTGGATGCCTGCCTCCTGCGGGGTCAGCCGTCCGGCGGCGGTCTCGGCGGTCAGGCGGTCTGCGGCGTCGCTGCACTGGTCCGCCAGCAGAGCGGCGGGGGTGCTGCCGGCGCCCTGCCGCTCCAGCCCGCGCTTGTAGGCCCGCAGCTGCTGGTAGCAGGCGTCGGTGATGGCGTCGGCCTCGCGGGCGGCCGAAAAGCGGACGTTCAGCCCGGCCAGCAGCAGGGTGACCAGCGAAAGCCGCTCGTCAAAGCCGGCGTTCAGCGCCCGCTCCACCACGCGGTCAAAGGGCTTGCCCTGCAAAATGTCCTCCACACCGTAATCCTCGTGGTACTTTTTGTACAGCGCCCAGTAGGCGGCAAAGTCCCGCGATACCTCCGGGTGGCGCAGGTACTGACCGATCAGCCCCTCGTCCACCGGCAGGTCCAGCGCGTCGCAGGTCTGCAGCATGGCGGACAGATCCTCCCAGCCGCGGGCAGTGACGAACTGCGCGCCGTCCACGTCCTGTTCCACCTTGTAAAAGTGCTGGGGGCGCAGCTCCAGATAGGCCGTCACCGCCGGGTGCAGCCGCTGGGCGCGGGCATATTCCTGCCAGGCGGGCAGGCTGGGCTCCACGTCGATGCGCCGCACCCGGTCCAGCGTGACCAGGTCGAACTCCCGCACGCTCTTGTTGTATTCGGGCGGGTTGCCGGCCGTCACGATCACCCAGCCCTCCGGCACCGCCTGGTTGCCAAAGGTCTTGTACTGCAAAAACTGCAGCATGGTGGGGGCCAGCGTTTCGGATACGCAGTTGATCTCGTCAATAAACAGAATGCCCTGCCGCAGCCCGGTCTGCTCCATTTTGGCGTAGACGCTGGCGATGATCTCGCTCATGGTGTATTCGGTCACGCTGCGGGTCCTGCCGTCAAAATTGCGCTCCCGGATAAAGGGCAGGCCGACGGCGCTCTGGCGGGTGTGGTGGGTGATGGTGTAGGCCACCAGCGCCACGCCGCATTCCCGCGCCGCCTGCTCGACGATCTGGGTCTTGCCCACGCCGGGCGGGCCCATCAGCAAAATGGGCCGCTGCCGCAGGGCGGGGATGCGGTAGTTACCGGCGGCGTCCCTGGCCAGATAGGCCTTGACGGTGCGCTCGATCTCCTGTTTTGCTCGTTTGATGTCCATGGTATGCGCCTCCTGGTGCATGTGGGATCTTGTCTTGCGGCCGTGGTCACAGCTGCGGCAGGTCGTCCATTTCGTCCTGGGCCCAGTCCATGGGCGGCAGGTCGGGGGCTTTGGGCGGGATCAGCTCCTCCGGTTCAATCACCAGCCGCATGGCCCAGGGCGGTACTTCCGGGGGCGGCTCGCCATTGTCCAAAAACAAAAACGCCGTGTCGTAGCCCGGCCGCCGGGACGGGTAGGTGCCCTTGCCGTCGGTGAAATAGAGGGCGCCCTGCAGCTCCCGCAGGCGGCCTTCCTGCCGCAGCTCCTCGATGCGGGCAAAAGCCGGGCGGAAATCCGTCCCGCCGCCGCCTTTCAGCACAAAATTCCGGGCATAGCGATCCAGAGAATCCAGGTCGGTCAGGAAAGTCTCGCTGCGCACCGCGTCGTCGCATTGCAGCACCAGCACCCGGCACTTGGCAAAAAAGGTGTCGGCGGACTTCAGCAGGGTAAAGGTCTCTTTCAAAAAAGCTTTGACCAGCTCGCCGGAGGTGGATTCGCTGGTGTCCAGCACGATGGCGAAATCCCGCACCCGCTTGGTCTCGCGGGTCTCCAGCGGCTCGATCAGGGGCAGGTTGCCGTAGGTGCGCAGCCCGTAGGAGTAATACCCCAGGTCAAACTCGTCCGGGTCCAGGCGGGGTTCCTCCCGCCAGACGGCAAATCTGCGCAAAAAGTCCCGGTACTGCCGCCGGCTTTGGCCCGCCTGTACCTGGGCGGCCAGGGCGGCGGCGCCGTCCACGGCGGACGCCCTGCTGCCGGCCTGCTGCATCGAAAGCTGCGTCTGGCGGCCCAGCTGCTCCCAGCGGCTGCCCTGCATCTGTGCGGCGGGGGCGTCCGGGTCTTTGGGCCACAGGCGGTGGCTGTCGCAGAAAAATTCCTCCCGCAGGCGGGCAAGTTCCTCCGGGGCATAACCGCACAGCGCCCGGTAGATGGGCCCTGCGCCCAGCAGCCGGCACTGGCCGGCCAGCTTGCGGTAAGTCTCGCTGCGCAGCCAGCCCACCGGCCGGGCCAGTGCCGGCACGCCCAGGCGGTCCAGCGTGTGCTCCACCGCAATGTCGCAGGCAAGGCCCCACAAAGCCGGGTCTCGGCTGCCCCGCAGCCACAGATGCCGGAACACACAATGGAGCACGCTGTGCAGGTAGGCGCGGGGCAGATAGGCATGGTTTTTGCGGTACAGCCCCAGCAGCCAGCCGGGCGCAAAGCAGAGCCGGGCGCCGTCGGTGGCAAAAGCGGTCAGAGCGTCCTGCTCGGCGGGCGTCAGCGCGCAGAGGGCGGCGTTCATATAGGGCAGCGCCAGATACAATTCGCCCCGGATGGCGGCAAATACTTTTTTGGCCATGGCGCTTTCCCATTCGGCCTGTGTTTCAATGTGCTTGCCGGGCACGGCGTGCCGCCTCCTTTCCGGGAAATTTGACTGCTAGAAAGTTAGAGATCGTCAAAGGTGTAACTCTTTTTGGCCGTTGCGCGCCGGCCGCCCAGAAACAGCGCCGCGCCGGGGCCGAACCCGGCCGCGCCGCAGGCCTGTGCCACGGCGGCAAGGTCACAGGGGGCAAGGCCGTCCAGGCTGCGGACAAAGCGCAGGGCCTCCAGGTCGCGGGCGGCGATCAGCGGCCGGCAGGCGTCGGACAGATGCGCCGCCAGATATGCGGCATAAACGCCGCGGGCGGCGGCATCCAGCGCAAACGGATACCGCAGCCGCCCCAGGGCGATGCGGCACAGCTTGTCCGCCGGTTCCCCCACGCAGGCCTGCGCGAAGGCGGCGTCGTACTCGCCAAACTGGAGAACACCGCCGGAAAAGCACTGCCGGTAGCGGTAGCCCTCGCCCTCGATGCTGTGGTTGAAGATATGGGCGGGGGTGTTTTCGTCCAAAAGCTCAAAGTATTCGGGGTAGAACAGCTGCGCAGTTACGCGGCCGGACTCGTCTAAAAATTCCGCGGTCACGTCGGCGCTGACACAGCCCAGCAGCTTGCGCAGGCCGGTGGGGGCGTCCGGTTCGGCGCGTACCGCAAGGCAGGCCAGCGTGCGGCAGTTGGTGAACAGGTCGCTGCCCAACGCGTCGATGCCGGCCCCCAGTTCCACCCGGCGCAGGCTGCGGCAGTTGTAAAAAGCGGCGCTGTCCAAAAGATGCACGCTGTCCGGCAGGGTAACGCTCTCCACAAAATTGCCGCAGACCGCGTGCAGCTGTGCGGCGTCCATGCCTGCCGGCAGCGTCAGCGTGCCGGCGGGGACGGGTTTTTCGGCAAAGCAGTAGGGGCCGATCTCCCGCAGCGGCAGCCCGCCGATCCTTTCCGGCAGGGCGGGGCAGGGGGTGTCGCCGTATACTTTCAAAAGCCGTGCGCCGCCGGGACATTCCTGCCACAAAAAGCCGAGTTGTCTCTCCATCGTTTCACCTCAGATCGGTTACCAGTCATTATAGCCGCAAATGGCTGCGGTGGCAAGGTTTTGCAGGGCTGCCGCGGCCAAACGGCGGCAAACTCTGCGAAAAGCCTGCAAAAAGCCCCGGAAGCTCCTGTCGGGGAGCCGCCGGGGCGGTCTTTGCGGGCGGAAGGGCGCGGGCGTTTCCGCCGCACCGGTTTACAGCTTGAAGCTGTCCTTCAGCGTGACGATGCGGTTGTACACGCCGGGGTGGCGGCTGTCCGGCGTAAAGTAGCCGGTGCGCACAAACTGGAAGCGGTCGCCGGGGTTGGCGTCCTTCAGGCTTTCCTCCAGTTTGGCATGGGGGACGGCGACGACGCTTTCCGGGTTCAGATAGTCCTTGAAATCGGCGTCGTCGGGGATGCCGCCCATGTTCTGCTCGGTGAACAGCTTGTCGTACAGGCGGACCTCGGCGTCGATGCAGTGCTCGCAGCTGACCCAGTGGATGGTGCCCCGCACCTTGCGGCCGTCGGCAGGGTTGCCGTTGCGGGTCTCCAGGTCGGCGGTGGCGTGGATGGCGGTGATGTTGCCCTCGGCGTCCTTGTCCACGCCGGTGCAGCGGACCAGGTAAGCGCCCATCAGACGGACCTCGCTGCCGATGGTCAGGCGCTTGAACTTGGGCGGCGGGACCTCAAAGAAATCGCTGCGGTCGATCCACACCTCGCGGGTGAAGGGAGCGGGGCGGGTGGAGGCGTCGCCGGCGTCCCGGTTGGGGTTGTTGGGCAGCTCAAAGGTCTCGCACCGGCCTTCGGGGTAGTTGTCGATGACCAGCTTGACCGGGTCCAGCACGGCGATGCGGCGCTGGGCGGACAGCTCCAGTTCGGCGCGCAGGACGGCTTCCATCTGGCGCATATCCACCAGGCTGTCGGCCTTGGAGATGCCGGCCTGCTGCACAAAGGTAAAGATGCTGGACGGGGTGTAGCCGCGGCGGCGCAGACCGGACAGGGTGGGCATGCGGGGGTCGTCCCAGCCGTCCACGATGTTCTTTTCCACCAGCTCGCGCAGATACCGCTTGCTCATGACGGTGTTGGTCATGTTCAGGCGGGCAAATTCCCGCTGCTTGGGGAACTCGCCGCCCACCGTGTTGGCGATGACCCACTCGTACAGCGGGCGGTGGTTCTCAAACTCCAGGCTGCACAGCGAGTGGGTGATGCCCTCGATGGCGTCCTGGATGGGATGGGCAAAGTCGTACAGCGGGTAGATGCACCACTTGTCGCCCTGGCGGTGGTGGGACACATGCTTGATGCGGTAGATGGCCGGGTCGCGCATGTTCATGTTGGGGCTGGCCAGGTCGATCTTGGCGCGCAGCGTCTTTTCACCATCGGCAAACTCGCCGGCGCGCATGCGGCGGAACAGGTCCAGATTCTCCTCCGGGTTGCGGTCCCGGTAGGGGCTGGGACGGCTGGGCTTGCCGGCGTCGCTGCCGCGGTACTCCTGCATCTGCTCGCGGGTCAGGTCGTCCACATAGGCCTTGCCCTCCCGGATCAGCTTTTCGGCGTACTCGTAGCAGGTCTCGAAGTAGTCGCTGCCGTAGTAGATGCCGCCGTTGGGCTCGGCGCCCAGCCATTTCAGGTCGGCCAGGATGCTCTGCACATACTCGTCGTCCTCGCGGGCGGGGTTGGTATCGTCATAGCGCAGGTTGAACTTGCCGCCGTAGGTCTTGGCCACCATGTAGTTGATGAAGATCGCCTTGGCGGAACCGATATGCAGGTAGCCGTTGGGCTCCGGCGGGAACCGGGTGTGGATCTCCTTCACCTTGCCCTCGGCCAGGTCGGCGTCAATGATCTCGGTCAAGAAATTGGAAAACTTTTCGTCAGCCATAAATTCCCACTCCACAATAAAATTTGGTGAACAGAACGTGCCTTCATTCTACACCAGGCGGCGGCCGCACGCAAGGGCCGCAGTATGGCGTCTTTTTGCGTCAATCCTGCTGCCGGAAGGTCAGCGAATCGTCATCCATGTGGTCGACGATGGCCAGGCTTGCCACCTTGTAGCCGGCCCGGCGCAGTTCGTCGCCGCCAGGCTGGAAGCCTTTCTCGATGCAGATGCCGATGCCCGCCACCTGCGCGCCTGCCTGCCGGCAGACGTCCAGCAGGCCTTTCATCGCCTTGCCGTTGGCCAGGAAATCGTCCACGATCAGCACCCGGTCGGCAGGGGAAAGAAACTTTTTGGACAGCGTGATATCATAGTCCCGGCCGTAAGTAAAGGAATGGACCACCGAGGTGTAGACGTCGCCGTCGATGTTTTTGCTCTTGGCCTTTTTGGCAAAGACCACCGGCACCCCGAAATGGCGCGCCGTCATGCAGGCGATGGCGATGCCCGACGCCTCGATGGTGACGATCTTGTTGATGCCGTCGCCGCCGAAGATGCGGTGGAACTCGGCGCCGATGGCGTCCAGCAGCTCCACATCCAGCTGGTGATTCAAAAAGCAGTCCACCTTCAGCACATTGCCGGGCCGGACCTGACCCTCGCGCAGGATGCGCTCCTCCAACAGTTTCATTGTGCTCAATACAGCCCCTTTCCAAACGATACCGAAACGCCGACGCCCGCCCTATGCCGGGCCGGACGTCAGCCGTGCAGACGATATTTTTACCATTATGCCAAAATGCGGCATGTTTTGCAATGCTTTTTTTCAAAATCACTTGGGGAATGCCGTCAATTTGATAATATTTTGTAACCGATATTTATATAAAATGCCCACAAAAATGAATAATTTGAAAACAAACTATGTGAATTTAGTGCCTTGAACTATGAAAGCGCCGGGCGTATAATACTCATTATATTACAGCGTATATGTGCAATTTCTTTTCGGCAATGTCCGAAAAGGGGTACGCTGTAAAGATATTAGGAGGGATACACCATGAAAAAGTTTGTCAGTGGTATGCTGGCTGCGGCCATGGCTTTGAGCCTGGCTGCCTGCAGCAGCTCTGGATCGTCGTCCGCAGCGGATGACAGCAGCTCTGCCGCCACCACGGAGGAAAGCTCCACCGCCGAGAGCACCGGGACCCCCATCCATCTGGGCGGCATCGGCCCCCTGACCGGCGACAACGCCGCTTACGGCATCGCCGTCAGCAACGGCGCTGAGCTGGCCGTCAACGAGATCAACGCTGCGGCCGGTACCGAGGTCTTTACCCTGGATTTCCAGGACGACGAGAGCGACTCTGAAAAAGCCGTCAACGCCTTCAACACCCTGCTGGACGGCGGCATGCAGATCCTGGTCGGCCCCGTTACCAGCAACCCCAGCATCAGCGTGGCCGCCGAGTGTGTCAGCGAGAATATCTTTATGCTGACCCCTTCCGCTTCCTCTGTGGATGTGGTTACGGCAGGCGAGGGCAACGCTTTCCAGATGTGCTTTACCGACCCCAACCAGGGCCTTACCGCAGCCGATTACATTGCTGACAATTCTCTGGGCACTGCCATCGGCATCATCTACGATTCTTCCGACGCTTATTCCACCGGCATTTACACCGCTTTTGCCGAGGAGGCTTCGGCTCGCGGCCTGAATGTTGTTGCAACGTCCACCTTTACTTCCGACAATAACACCGACCTGTCCACTCAGGTCCAGCAGTGCCAGCAGGCCGGTGCTGATCTGGTCTTCCTGCCCATCTACTATCAGCAGGCCAGCCAGGTCCTGATCGCCGCCAACAACATCGGCTATGCGCCCACCTTCTTTGGCTGCGACGGCATGGACGGCATCCTGGGCATTGACGGTTTTGACACCTCTCTGGCCAACGACCTGATGCTGCTGTGCCCCTTCTCCGCCTACGGCGAGGACGAGACCACCACCACCTTTGTCTCGGCATACGAGGCCGCTTACGGCGAGACTCCGAACCAGTTCGCTGCCGATGCCTATGACTGCGTCTACGCGATCTATCAGTGCGTGGAGGACGGCACCATCACTGCGGATATGTCTGCCTCGGATATGTGCGATGCGCTGAAGAGTGCGTTCACCTCCATGAGCTTCAGCGGCACCACCGGCGAGAACCAGACCTGGGCCGCCGACGGCACCATCTCCAAGGAGCCCAAGGTTTACCAGGTTCAGGATGGCGCCTACGTCCTGGTTGGCAGCGAGGAGTGATCTTTCTGCCGGTCAAGCCGGAACAGCGATAGAATCAAAACATCTTGCCAAAGGGGGCTGTCCGAACACTGCTTCGGCAGTCCTCTTTGTCATTTTGTGTCTGACTGCGACAAAATTCGGCTTTTTGTTTTGGCGGATCTTGCATCCGGCACGTTGTCTTTACCAATTTTGGCTGCCCGGTTTTGCCGCTCCGGCAGGCATTGCCCCTCAAAACAGGCGCCGGCGGAAAACGGGAATTGTGAGGTGTGTTTCAGCATGCAGTTTTTGTCCTACCTGATCAGCGGTATCAGCCTGGGCAGCGTCTATGCGTTGATCGCCTTGGGTTACACCATGGTGTATGGCATCGCCAAGATGCTGAACTTTGCACACGGCGATATCATTATGATCGGCAGTTATGTTATCTTTTTTGCCTTTGGCAGCTTTGGCCTGAACCCCATCCTGTCGGTGGTCCTGTCCATGGTCGTCTGCACCATTCTGGGCGTTACCATTGAACGTGTGGCTTACCGGCCCCTGCGCGAGGCGCCGTCGCTGGCGGTGCTGATCACCGCCATCGGCGTCAGCTACCTGCTGCAGCAGGTGGCGCAGCTGCTGTGGTCCGCCAACCCCAAGAGCTTCCAGTCCATTGTGGCGGGCGTCGGCCTGCAGCCGCTGGTGCTGTTTGACGGGCAGCTGACCATCTCGGCCGAGGCGATCGTCACCATTCTGGCCTGCATCGTCATCATGGTGGCGCTGACAGCGTTTGTGAACCACACGGTGCCCGGCCATGCCATGCTGGCCGTCAGCGAGGACCGCGGCGCGGCCCAGCTGATGGGCGTCAACGTCAACGGCACCATTGCCCTTACCTTTGCCATTGGCTCGGCGCTGGCCGCCGTCGCAGGCGCGCTGCTGTGCTCCTCGTACCCGACGCTGTCGCCCACGACCGGCGCCATGCCCGGCATCAAGGCGTTTGTTGCCGCGGTTTTCGGCGGCATCGGGTCCATCCCCGGCGCCTTCCTGGGCGGCGTATTGCTGGGCGTGATCGAAAACCTCAGCAAGGCGTATATCTCCACCCAGCTGTCGGATGCCATTGTGTTCCTGGTCCTGATCGTCGTGCTGGTGGTCAAGCCCACCGGCCTGCTGGGCAAAAAAGTCAATGTGAAAGTGTGAGGTGAGTTTCGTGCCGTTGTCCCGGTTAAAACATATGAAAAAGACGACCAGAAGCAACCTGATCACTTTCGCCATTGTGATCGGCTTTTACCTGGTCGTGCAGATCCTTTCCGGCGCGGGGCTGACCTCCCGCTCTTTCGAGGGTCAGCTGGTGCCGATCTGTGCTTACGTTATGCTGGCAATCTCGCTGAACCTGACGGTCGGTTTTTTGGGCGAGCTGAGCCTGGGCCACGCCGGTTTTATGAGCGTGGGCGCCTTTTCCGGCGTGCTGCTGTGGACGATGCTGGGCGACAGCCTGCCGGCCTACGTGGCGCTGCCGCTGGCCTTCCTTGCCGGCGGCCTGGTCGCCGGTATTTTCGGCGTGATCGTCGGTGTTCCGGTGCTGCGCTTGTCCGGCGACTATCTGGCCATCGTCACGCTGGCTTTTGGCGAGATCATCAAAAACATCATCAATGCGCTGTACCTGGGCGTGGATGAAAACGGCCTGCATTTCTCGATGACGGACGCCACCTCTCTTGGTATGGAGCCGGACGGCACAATGCTGATCAACGGTGCCATGGGCATCACCGGCATCCAGAAGGCTTCCAATTTTACCATCGGTATCGTGCTGATCATCCTCACCTTGTTTGTGATCCTCAACATGATCAACTCTCGTACCGGCCGTGCGGTCATGGCCATCCGCGACAACGAGATCGCGGCCCAAAGCGTGGGCATCAACCTGACCCGCTACAAGCTGACGGCGTTTGTGGTTTCGGCTGTATTTGCCGGTTTTGCCGGCGTGCTGTACGGCCTGAACTATTCCTCGCTGGTGGCAAGCCGGTTTGACTACAACACGTCCATCCAGATCCTGGTCTTTGTGGTGCTGGGCGGCATCGGCAGCATCCGCGGTTCCATCATTGCGGCGGCGCTGCTGACTGTCCTGCCTGAGATGCTGCGCGGCCTGCAGGATTATCGTATGCTGATCTACGCCATCGTGCTGATCGTGGTGATGATCTTCAACCAGAGTCCGCAGATCGTAGCCTGGCGCAAGCGCGTTGTGGAACGCTTCAAATCCCGCGGGAAAAAGCAGAAGGAGGTGGCCTGATATGGCACTGCTGGAAGTCAGCAACCTGGGCATCGCCTTTGGCGGCCTGCAGGCGGTCTCGCAGCTGGATATGACCATTGAGAAGGGCCATCTCTACGGACTGATCGGCCCCAACGGCGCCGGCAAGACCACGGTCTTTAATATGCTGACCGGCGTTTACCGCCCCACCGAGGGCAATATCGTCCTGGACGGGAAAGACATCACCGGCAAAAGCCCGGAGGCGATCTCCAAGGCGGGCATCGCCCGTACCTTCCAGAATATCCGTCTCTTCAACGAGATGAGCGTGCTGGACAATGTCAAGGTGGGCATGCACAATCAGGTGACCTACGGTATGTGGACCGGCATCCTGCGTCTGCCCGCCTACCGCGAGAAGGAGCACGAGATGAACCGCCGGGCCCGCAACCTGCTGAAGATCTTTGACCTGGACGAGCAGGCGGACCTGAAGGCGTCGCAGCTGCCCTACGGCAAACAGCGCAAGCTGGAGATCGCCCGTGCGCTGGCCACCAACCCCAAGCTGCTTCTTCTGGACGAGCCGGCCGCCGGCATGAACCCCAACGAGACCGAGGAACTGATGCAGACGGTGCGCAGCGTGCGCGATCAGTTCGGCATCGCCATCCTGCTGATCGAGCATGATATGAATTTTGTCATGGGCATCTGCGAGGAGATCACTGTGCTGGACTACGGCCGCATGATCGCCCGCGGCGACGGCAAAGCGATCCGCAATAACCCCAAGGTCATTGCGGCATATCTGGGAGGTGACTGACGATGGGGGAGATGCTTTCCGTCAAGAACATCAATGTGTTTTACGGCTCCATCCACGCCATCCGGGATATCTCGTTCCATGTGGATGAGGGCGAGATCGTCACGCTGATCGGTGCCAACGGCGCCGGCAAGACCACCACCATGCATGCCATTTCCGGTTTGCTCAAGCTGAAAAGCGGCGAGATCACCTACTGCGGTGAACTGATCAGCAAGATGGAAGCCCACAAGATCATCCGGCTGGGCCTGGCCCAGGTGCCGGAAGGCCGCCGTGTGTTCAGCGGCCTGACGGTGCAGCAGAACCTGATGCTGGGCGCCTATACCCGCCGTGACGGCAAGGAGGCTATCCAGAACGACTTTGACATGGTGTATGAGCTGCTGCCCCGCCTGAAGGAGCGCCGCAGCCAGGCTGCGGGCACCCTGTCCGGCGGCGAGCAGCAGATGCTGGCCATCGGCCGCGCGCTGATGTGCAAGCCCAAGATGCTTTTGCTGGACGAGCCTTCCATGGGCCTGTCGCCGCTGCTGGTGAAGGAGATCTTCAAGATCATCCGCGACGTCAACCGCCAGGGCGTGACGGTGCTGCTGGTGGAGCAGAACGCCAAGATGGCGCTGGACATCGCCAACCGTGCCTACGTGCTGGAGACCGGCACCATCAAGATGGAAGGCGACGCCCACGAGCTTGCCAACAACATCGAGGTGCGCAAGGCATACCTGGGCTGCTGAAATACAGTAAAATCCCGCACAGGGGCGGAGGCTCTCTGTGCGGGATTTTTTTGTCGGCAGCCAATAATGATTAGATAATTATAAAATAAGATGTTGACAATATAATTAGATAGATATTATAATATACCCAGGCGCCACACATTTACCAAAATTTGCTTGATACGAAAAGGAGTGACAGACAATGCAAACGAACTGGCAGAAGTTCCATTGTGAGCTTGTTCAAAAACAGAGCGCAGCAGCAGCCCGTGCAAAGGGGTTGCGGGCGGAGCAGCGCGGCGACGAGGCAGCGTTCGAACAAATCCGCAGCAATGTATACGGGATTTTTGCGTCCGTCTTGGAGGCGGCCGACAGAAAATGCGGCGAGGATACCGGCGAAATGCAGCGATTTTTTGCGGAAAAGCTGGAAAGTATCCCCGCGGAATGGAAAGCGGCTGCTGAAAAGGCAGCTGCCCACGGGGATGAACGTGCGGTGTTTGTGGAGAAACTGAAGCTGCGCACTGCGGATGAGATCCGCACAGGCGTGGCGTCTGTGGGGAAAGAGGGGCAGCCATGACCGATCAGGAGGCACTGCAGTTGTTCAAATGCCTGGCGGACCGGTCCCGGCTCCAGATCCTGAAATCCCTTGCCATTGAGGATATGGATGTGGAGCGGCTGGCCGACCGCCTGGACCTGACGGCTCCCACCGTTTCGTTTCACCTGAAAAAGCTGTCGGAGGCGAACGCCGTGACCGCGCGCAAAGAGCAGTACTACACAATCTATTCGCTGCGCAGGGAAGCGTTCGAGTTTCGAATCTTGGACCTGCTGGAACAGCACACGCCGGAGACAGACCTGCAGCAGGAGCGGGACAACGCATACAGGGAACAGACGTTGAAGAACTTTTTTGCATATGGCAAGCTGAAATCGATCCCAGTGCGCCGTAAAAAGCTGCGGATCGTACTGGAAAAGCTGGCAGAAGCGTTTGAATTTGACCGCCTGTATACCGAAAAGGAAGTCAACCTGATCCTGGCAGAATATCACGACGATTTCTGTACGCTGCGGCGTGCGCTTGTAGATGAGGGCTTGCTGGCGCGCGACCAGACCGGCTACTGGCGGGTGCGGCAGTAAAAGACTTTCCGCCATATACGCAAAAAAGCCAGGCAGATTTGAACCCGTCCGGGGTTGGAACTGCCTGGCTTATGGCGTTTTTCTCTTATTTTATGTTTTCGCACTTTGCGTTACAGCACTGCCTCCGGCGGCCGGTTTTTCGGGGCCGGCTGGGTCAGCAGGTTGAGCAGATGAGAGTATACCTCGCTGCCCTGGGCGATAAAGCGGTTTTTGACCATCTCGGCCGTCATGCGGTCGGGCATCGACAGCTGAAGCTGGAAGCTGTCCCTGCCCATATCCTCAATGGTGCACACCACCCGCCACTGGTCGCCGTCCGGCTCCACGCGGGCCTTATTCTGGGCGGCTTTGTGCACCCAGCTCTGGATGCGGATCACTGCCCGGATGGCGCTTTCCCGCACGCTGCGGGGCAAATCATCGGCCAGCGTCCGGGCAACGACAGCCCCCTTTTCGGTGATGATGTAGCCCTGGTCGGTGGGCTGGATCAGCTGCTGGTTCTCCAGCTCATCCAGCGCGCTGACGAACTCAAAGTAGTTGACCAGCTGCTCCTCCAGCAGCGCGCCCTGCATGGCGTCCCTGGTCAGCGGTGCGGCCGATTGGATCAGGTAGCACAGCAGGATGCGAATCTCGGTGTCGTTGGTAAGGCCGCCCGGCTTGACGCCGGCGGTAAAGGCTTCCGCCATGGATCTCCCTCCCCGCCAGGCGGGTTGCACCCCGCCCGATACTGTCTCTATTATACAAAACCATGCGGGAAGTTACAAGAGATTTTGTGCGCGCAGGGCGGAGGAAGGCCCGATTCAAAACACCGTCTCGATCTGCTTGCGGCTTTGGGGCGTGGAGTAGGTCCAGTGCTTCAGCCGGCCTTTGGTCACAAAGTAGTGCGGCTCAAAGCGCAGCGCCTGGCCCAGATTTTTGTTCACCACCACCAGCTTGATCTTCATCTTGTCCGGCAGGATGCTTTTGATGTATACGCTCACCGACTGGCCCGGCTTCAAGCCGGCGTCCGGCTCGGCCAGGCCGGCCAGGTTGGGCGCGATCTCGATAAAGACGCCGTACTCCTCCACGCTGCGCACAATGCCCACCACCGTTTCGCCGGCGGCAAAGCAGGCGGCGTTTTCGCTCCAGGTGCCCAGCAGTTCCCGCAGGGTCAGCACAATGCGCCCCTGGACGTCCCGCGTCTTGATGGCGCACAGCAGCTGCTGCCCCACCGAGACCCGGTCCGCCGGCGACGAGATGCGCGATACCGACAGGCAGTCGATGGGCAAAAGAGCCGAGATTCCGCAGCCGACATCGCAGAAAGCGCCGAAATTTTCGATGTGGGTGACGGTGCAGGGGATGACGCTGCCGGCTTCCAGTGTGTCCAGGTACTGGGTGCGGCAGGCGCGCTGGGCGGCGGCGCGGGACAGCAGATAGACCGTCTCGCCCTCCTCCTGCATGGCGCCGGTGATGACAAAACAGGTGGGGCGGCCCACCCGTGTCAGCACCGCAATGTCCTTGATGGCCTCGCCGCGCGGGGTATCCAGGCATTCCTCAAAGGGCATGTAACCGCGGCAGCCGCACAGTTCAAACCGCAGACGGCGGTCGTTGTCAAAGGCAAGCGCGGTGCTTTGCAGCACCTCTCCGGTGGCGATGCATCGTTCCAGTTCGTCACGGCGCAGATGATTGGCGTTGCGGCAGAGACCTTCAGCACGGTATTCCAGCATTTCACATTTCCTCTTTTCTTGTAAATTGAAGGGCAGGGAGGTTCCCCGCCCGCTGCTGGCTGGCGCCGGACTACGGCGGCCCGGCAGGGGGGGCGGAGCGTTTTCCGGGACGGTGCGGCGGGCAGATACACCCAATGCCTATGCGTTTGCAGACAAAGATATTTGCAAAAACAGGCAGGTGGTATATAATATATCTGTATGCCGCATTGCGGCCGGAAAGGCGGGACGAGCAATGGATGTACAGGTCGGGGACGTGATCCAGACCAAAAAGCAGCACCCCTGCGGCGCAAACCGCTTTGATGTGCTGCGCGTGGGCATGGATTTCAAGATCCGATGCCAGGGCTGCGGCCGCGAGATCATGCTGCCGCGGGTCAAGATCGAAAAGAACATCAAAAAGGTGCTGCGGGACGGCGCCGAGGTGCGCCCGTAACCCGCGCGCAGTTTTTTGACGCATGGCAAGAAAGGACCCCTATGTTTGAAGAACTGCATGACGTCGAGCGCCGCCACGAGGAGCTGGCCCACCGCATGTCCGCCCCGGACGCGGCGCAGGACCCGGCTGCCTATGCCGCGCTGATGCGCGAGTACAAGCAGCTGGAGCCGCTGGTGGAAACCTACCGCGAGTACGTCCGCGCCTGCGGGGAAATGGCCGAGCTGGAGGAGGCCGGCCGGCAAAGCGGCCTTGACGATGAGTTCAAGGCTATGTTACAGCAGGAGGCGTGCGAAAACGCACGAAATAGAACCGAGCTGGAAGCAAAGCTGAAACTGCTGCTTTTGCCCAGGGACGCCGACGATGACAAGAGCGTGATTTTGGAGATCCGCGCCGGTGCCGGCGGCGAGGAGGCTGCGCTGTTTGCGGCCAGCCTGTGGCGGATGTACACGATGTACGCCGCCAAGCAGGGCTGGCGCACCGAGGTCATCAGCCTGAGCGAGACCGAGCTGGGCGGCGTCAAGGAACTGATCTTGGATGTGGAAGGCGTAGGCGCCTTCAGCAAGCTGAAATTTGAAAGCGGCGTCCACCGGGTGCAGCGGGTGCCGGAGACTGAGACCCAGGGCCGCATCCATACCTCCACCGTCACGGTAGCCGTGATGCCGGAGGCCGAGGAGGTCGAGCTTACCATCGACCCCAAGGACCTGCGCATCGATACCTTCCGGGCCTCCGGCGCGGGCGGCCAGCACATCAACAAGACCTCCAGCGCCATCCGGGTGACGCACCTGCCCACCGGTATGGTGGTGGAGTGCCAGGACCAGCGTAGCCAGCAGCAAAACCGCGAGCAGGCGCTGAAAGTGCTGCGCAGCCGCCTGCTGCAGCAGAAACAGGACGCCTACGATGCCGAGTACAACGCCCGCCGGCACAGCCAGGTGGGCACCGGAGACCGCAGCGAGCGCATCCGGACCTACAATTTCCCCCAGGGGCGGGTCACCGATCATCGCATCGGCCTGACATTGTACAAGATCGACGATGTCCTGAACGGAGACCTGGACCTGGTGGTGGAGCCGCTGACCCTGGCCGACCAGGAGGAACGCCTGCACCAGCGCGAGACCGGCACGGCCTGACAAAATCAGGCGGGGCCGGCCTGCTATGATAGCTTTTGTACACAAGAAAAGGAAGCCATATCGTATGGAAACCAAAGTACTGCCCGTCAGCGACGAGAGCCTTGCCCTTGCCGCCGACCTGCTGCGGCGCGGCGAGCTGGTCGCGCTGCCCACCGAGACGGTCTACGGCATTGCCGCCGACGCGCGCAACGGCGAGGCCGTCAAAAAAATCTTTGAAGCCAAGGGCCGTCCCCAGGACAACCCCCTGATCGTGCATATCTGCGGCATGGAGATGCTGCGGGGCATTGTGGCCGAGGTGCCGGAGCGCGCCTGCAAGCTGGCCGCCGCCTTTTGGCCCGGCCCGCTGACGATGGTGCTGCCCAAAGGGCCGGAGGTATCCCCAGTGACCTGCGCCGGGCTGGACACGGTGGGGGTCCGCATGCCCTCCCATCCGGTGGTGCAGGCGGTCATCCGGCGGTCCGGCGTGGCCTTTGCCGCACCGTCGGCCAACCTTTCGGGCAGGCCAAGCCCCACCAACGCCGCCGACACCTTTGCCGATATGAATGGCCGCCTGCCGCTGATTTTGGACGGCGGAGAGTGTACCTACGGCGTGGAATCCACCGTGGTCTCTCTTGCCGGAAAAACGCCCATGCTGCTGCGCCCCGGCTACGTCACCAGGGAGGAGATGGAGCAGGTGCTGGGCGAGGAAGTGGCGGTTTCCCACGCCATCCTGGAAAAGCTGAACGAGGGCGAGGTGGCCCGTTCCCCCGGCATGAAGTACAAGCACTATGCCCCCAGGGCTGAAGTGACCATCCTGCACGGCAGCTTCAATGCTTACCGCAAGTATCTGGCCTCCCATGCGGCGGACGGCGTGTGGGGGCTCTGCTTTGACGGCGAGGCCGCCAGGCTGCCGGTCCCCTGTATCGAGTACGGTGCCGAGGACGACCCCGCCGCCCAGGCCCACCGGCTGTTTTCCGCCTTGCGGGAACTGGACCGGAACGGCGCGGCCGTTGTCTATGCCCGCTGCCCGGAAAAAGACGGCGTTTCCATGGCGGTGTACAACCGTCTGATCCGCGCGGCGGCCTTCCGGGTGGTGGAGCTATGATGGTGGTCGGGCTGACCGGGCGTTCCGGCTGCGGCAAGTCCAGTGTTTCGGCCTGGCTGGCGGGGCAGGGGATCCCCTGCATCGACGCCGACGGCATCTCCCGCGAGATCCTGCAGCCGGGTTCCGGATGCCTGCCGCTCTTGCAAAATGCCTTTGGTTCTGATATTGTAGATAACAGCGGCGCTCTTAGGCGCCGCCTGCTGGCGGACCGCGCCTTTGCCACGCCGGAGGGTACCCGTGCCCTGACCGAGATCACCCATCCGGAGATTCTGGCCCGCATCCGCAGCCGTGTGGCGGAAGCCCGCGCTGCGGGGGCGGAGTTCTGTTTTGTGGACGGCGCAGTCATTGTGGGCACCCCCTTTGCCGGCGAATGCGACCGCCTGGCGGTGGTGACCGCGCCCTACGAGCAGAGCGTTGCCCGCATCTGCCGCCGGGACGGCATCTCGCCGGAGATGGCGCGCCGCCGCCTGGATGCCCAGACCCCGGAGCGGACCCTGCTGGAAGCGGCAGATTATGTCATACACAACAACGGCACCCTGGCCGACCTGGAACAACAGTGCAGGACATTGCTGCAAGCCCTGCGGAAGGAGGCACATGAGATCCCATCCACCCCTTTGCCAGGAACCTAAAAAGACAGGGAAGTCGCCGGAGCGCCTGCGCCGGTTCTGGCTGCGCATGGCGGCCGTTTTGCTGGTGCTGCTGGTACTGGGCAGCGCATTTGTTATCTCCTCCCACGAGGAGATCGAGCAGTGGGAATACCCGCGCAAATATTCCGACCTGGTCGAGTATTATGCGGGCAAATACAGCCTGGACGAAAAAATGCTGTACGCAGTTATCCGCACCGAGAGCAATTTTGATCCCAACGCCCAGTCCAGCGTGGATGCCCGCGGCCTGATGCAGATCACCGAGATCACCTTCGACTGGATCAAGTCGAACATTGCCCCCGGCGAGGAGCTGACCTTTGACGATCTCTATGACCCGGAGACCAACATCCGCTTTGGCAGCTACTTTTTCAGCTACTGCCTGCAGCGGTACGGCAATGACCTGGCTACCGCCGCGGCGGCCTACCACAGCGGCTGGGGCACCGTGGACGAACTGCTGCAGGACAGCCAGTACACCGACGACGGCGTCACCCTGACCCAGTTCCCCTACAACCAGATGAACCGCTATGTCAGCAAGGTGACAAGCGCCTATCGGCGGTATTGCGAGATTTACGGCAGCTGACCCATCGGGCCGGCTGCCTGGATACCCTGTGCCGGTTTGCACCGGCCGGGAATAGAAAAAGGATTGCAGAGAAAGGACTGTAAACGATCACATGGATAAGGAAACACTGAAAAACCTGCTTTACAAAAACGAGTCGGTGGCGGATCTGGCCCCCGAAACGATGGCTCAGGCCGACGCCTTCTGCGAGGGATACAAAAAGTTCCTGGACAACGGCAAGACTGAGCGTGAGGCCTGCGCATACAGCGAAGGCTTGCTGAAAGCCGCCGGCTACCGTCCCTTTGTGCCGGGCGAGGCGCTCCGCCCCGGCGACAAGATCTACTGGATCAACCGCAAAAAGTGCGTGCTGGCCGCTACCATCGGCAAAAAGAGCATGGCGGAGGGCTTCCACCTGAACATTGCCCACATCGATGCGCCCCGGCTGGACCTGCGCCCGGTGCCGCTGTACGAATCCTCGGACCTGGCTTTCCTGCGCACCCACTACTACGGCGGCATCCGCAAGTATCAGTGGCCCACCATTCCGCTGGCGCTGCACGGCGTCATTTACCGCGCTGACGGCAGCTGCGTTGAGATCAATATCGGCGAGAAGGACGAGGACCCGGTGTTCTGCATCACCGACCTGCTGCCGCATCTGGGCGCCAAGCAGGGCGAGAAGAAGCTGAACGACGCCATCCCCGGCGAGAATCTGAACGTCCTGGTCGCTTCCCGCCCGGTGGAGGACAAGGAGCTGGAAAACCGCGTCAAGCTCAACGTGCTGAAGATGCTCTACGAGGCTTACGGCATTGCCGAAAAGGACTTCATCAACGCCGAGATCGAGGTGGTGCCCGCCTTCAAGGCCCGCGACATCGGCCTGGACCGCGCCATGATCGGCAGCTACGGCCATGACGACCGCGTGGACGCCTACCCGGCCCTGATGGCGGAGATCGAGACAAAGGACCCCGCCTACACCACCGTCTGCGTGCTGACCGACAAGGAGGAGACCGGCTCGGACGGCGTTACCGGCCTGAACAGCATGTACACCTTCCATTTCCTGCAGCAGCTCTGCGCGGCGCAGGGGGTGGACTACATCACCGCCTTCCAGGCATCCAAGTGCCTGTCCGCCGATGTGACCGCCGCCTACGACCCCAATTTTGCCGATGCGTTCGAGCCTTCCAACTCCACCTACGCCGGCCGGGGCATTGCGGTCTACAAGTACACCGGCGCCCGCGGCAAGTCCTCCACCAACGATGCTCCTGCCGAGCTGGTCAGCTATCTGACCCGGCTGATGGACCGCAACCAGATCGTGTGGCAGATCGGCGAGCTGGGCAAGATCGATCTGGGCGGCGGCGGCACCGTTGCCAAGTATGTTGCCAACCAGGACATTGACACCATCGACATCGGCGTGCCGGTACTGGCCATGCATGCGCCGTACGAGATCGTCTCCAAGGTGGACGTCTACATGGCTTACCGCACCTTCAAGGCGTTCTGCGAGGACGCCGAGTGATCCCGCCGTCAAAGGAGAGACCAATGCCGTATCGTTTGCTCAAACAGCAGGGCCATGCCCGCCGCGGCGTCTTTGAAACGGTGCACGGCACCGTACAGACCCCTGCGTTTATGAATGTCGCCACTGCCGGCGCCATCAAGGGCGGCCTTTCCGCCTTTGACCTCAAGGATATCCGCGCCCAGGTCATGCTGTGCAACACCTACCACCTGCATCTGCGCCCCGGCGACCAGGTCGTGGCCGATATGGGCGGCCTGCACAAGTTTACCCGCTGGGACGGCCCCATTTTGACCGACAGCGGCGGCTTTCAGGTATTCAGCCTGGCCAAGCTGCGCAACATTACCGAGGAGGGCGTGACCTTCCATTCCCACCTGGACGGCCACAAGATCTTTATGGGTCCGGAGCAAAGCATGCAGATCCAGGCAAACCTGGGCTCCACCATCGCCATGGCCTTTGACGAGTGCGTCGAAAACCCGGCCGAGTATGATTACGCCAAAAACAGCTGCGCCCGCACCGCCCGCTGGCTGCTGCGCTGCAAGGCCGAGATGGCCCGCCTGAAACACGAGGGGAAGGCCGTCAACCCGGATCAGCTGCTGTTCGGCATCAACCAGGGCTGTACCTACCTGGACCTGCGCGTGGAGCATATGAAGCAGATCGCCGAGTATGACCTGGACGGCTATGCGCTGGGCGGCCTGGCTGTGGGCGAGCCCGCCGAGATCATGTACGAGGTCATCAGCGCCGTGGAGGAGCACGCGCCCAAGGACAAGATCCGCTACCTGATGGGCGTGGGCACCCCCGGCAACATCATCGAGGCGGTCTACCGCGGCGTTGACCTGTTTGACTGCGTTATGCCCAGCCGCAACGCCCGCCATGGCCACCTGTTCACCTGGGACGGCATCATCAACATCAAAAACCTGAAGTACGAGCGGGACGAGAACCCCATCGACCCCCACTGCGACTGCCCGGTCTGCCGCAATTTCTCCCGCGCCTACATCCGTCATTTGCAGAAAGCGGACGAGATGCTGGGCATGCGTCTGGCTGTGATGCACAACCTGTACTTCTACAACCACCTGATGGAGCGCATCCGCGAGGCGCTGGACAACGGCACCTTCCAGCAGTTCCACGACACTTACGCAAAGCGCCTGGACACACGCATCTGATCGCTGTGCTGCCGCAGCGGAAAATATGTATTTTTGCTGCTGAAAGGCTTGCACAACGAGCTGGTTTTTTGTATAATAACCTTATATTTGGAAAAAGCGGAGCGCCGGCCGGCTGCCCCGCAGTAAGGAGCAATCATTATGGTTCAGTTTATGGAAACTTCCGCGGCGGGCGGCGGTATCGGCCTTATCCTTTCCATGGTCGTCCTCGTCGTGTTCATGTATCTGATCATCTACCTGCCGCAGAAGCGTCAGGACAAGAAAGATACTGCCATGCGCAATTCCATCGAGATCGGCGACGAGGTCACCACCATCGGCGGCGTGATCGGCCGTGTGACCGCAATCAAGGAGGATACCTTCGTCCTGGAGACCGGCAGCGACCGCGTCAAGATCCGCTTCCGTCGTTCGGCCATTGCTTCGGTGGAGAAGCTGGACATGGGCACCGGCAAGGACAGCAAGGACGCCAAGGACAGCGCCAAAAAGTAATTTCCGTCATACACAAACGCCCCTTTGCATAGGTTTTTACCATGCAAGGGGGCGTTTTCTATGGAAAAATTCAAGCTGAAACGGTCTGCCGCGGGGCACGTGAGAAAAGCCGGCACCCCGCAGCAGAAATTGCTGTTTGCCGTGCTGCGGGCGTTTTTATCCGGCATTGGTGCGGCGCTGCTTTTGCTGGCGGCCGGCGCGGCGGCCTTTGCCGCGCTGCCTCTGCCGGCGGCCGCAGTCCGCCCGGCCGCCTGTCTGATCGCGGGCATTGGCGCGGCGGTGTCTGGCGCAGTGCTGGCTGTGGGGATCGGCCGGCAGCGGCTGCTGTGCGGGCTTGGCTGTGGTGCGTTCTATGCGGCCTGCCTGGCTGCGGCCAGCGCCGTAAGCGGGGAACTGGCCCTGACGGACGCAAACATTGCGCTGCTGTGCGTGCTGGCGTTTTCCGGTATGTTCGGCGGCGTACTGACGGCGCTGCGCTCTGCGCCGCGTGCCGGCTGATGCGCGCCGCACGGACCGCGCAGGTGTGGCAGTGGCCGGCCAGGCATGCCGTGCCCGGTCAAAACGCCGGCACATCTGCGCATACGGCAGGCCCGCACGCCGGTGCATCTTTGGGACTGCGCCCGGTCCTGGGGCTGGCGGCGCTGTTTCTGGCAGGCTATGTGGGCGGTATCCTGTACTGCCGCGGCAGCGTGCCGGAACCGGCCGCCCTGCTGGCCGGCTTTTACATGGACAAGCAGAACTTTGCGGATTTTGGCGCGGTGTTTGCGTCGCTGTTTTCGGCGGCCTTCCTGCAGATGACTGCCGCGGCCCTGTGCGGCAGCAGCGCCATCGGACCGGCACCGCTGGCAGTGCTGTTTGCGGGCAGGGGCACGATGCTGGGGCTTTGCGCCGCCGCTGTGTATGCGTCATCCGGTGCGCGAGGGCTGGTCGTCTACTGGCTTTTGAGCTTTTTGCCGGAACTGTCCTTTTTGCTGCTTTTGCTGTGGCTGTCCCAGGCGGCCTGCCGCCTGAGCGGGGCGTTGTTCGGCGTACTGATGGGGCGGAACCCGGTGCGCGGCGCGCTGAAAATCAAGGCAAAAACAATGGTGTTTCGCTATCTTTTTGCCATTGCTGCCAGTGCAGCCTGTGCCGTGCTGGGGGCCGGGTCAGCGGTCCTGTTTGCCGGTGTCCTGCTGTGAATCGGCAGCTCCCGTGCCGGCAGCGTCCGCCGGTTCCGCTTCGGCGGGCGCTGCCGGCGTGTCCGATGCGCTTTTTTCCTCCGGGTATGCCACGCAGGAAAGGGGAGAGGCCTCCACGGCCTGCCGCAGTTCGGTTTGGTTGATGTGGGTATAGATCTGGGTGGTGGACACATTGGCGTGGCCCAGGATCTCCTTCAGCGTCAGCATATCGGCGCCGCCGTACTGGTACATCAGCGTCGCGGCGGTGTGGCGCAGCTTGTGCGGCGAAAACCCCATATCGTTCAGCCCGGCGCTTTGCAGGCACCGCGCCACGATCTGCTCCACACGGCGGGCGGTCAGACGTTTCCCGGTGCGTTTCGAGACAAACAGCGCCTGCCTGTCAGCCAGATTGGGCATTGCCGCGCGCTCTTTTTTGTAGCGTTCCAGCGCCTCCTGGCAGGCGGCGTTCAGATAGACCAGCCGCTCCTTGTGGCCCTTGCCGATGATGCGGATGGTCTGGTCACGGAAATCGCTCAGATCGATGGCAACCAACTCGGCCAGGCGCATGCCGCAGTTCAAAAACAACGTCAGAATGCAGTAATCACGGCTGTAAAAATCGCTTTGTATATTATTTAACAAAGCAAGGCTTTCGTCCAGCGTCAGGTACTTGGGCAAAGCCTTTTTTGGTGCGCCCAGGCTGATGCCGGTGGTCGGGTCCTCCTCCAATTTGCCCATCTGAGTGTGCAGGTAGCCAAAAAAGCCGCGCAAAGCCGACAATTTTCTTGCCCTTGCCTTTGGACCGTTGGCGTTTTCCTGCGCATATTCCAAAAAATGGAAGATATCCCGCTTCGACACTGCGGCGATCTGCCGGGTGGTGATTTTGGTCAGGTCGATCTTGTCCGGCGGCGTATCAGCGGCAGCCAGACCCCATTGTACAGCCATAAAGCGAAAAAAGCCGCGCAGATCAATGTAATAGCCATTGATGGTGCGGGGCGAACGCTGTTTGACAAAATCCAGATAATGCAGGTACTCGACCACATCATCGGGAATGTCCAGATACGGTGCATGGCGTTCCGGGTGAACGGTGCGGATGTAAGTGCTCATGGGAAAACTCCTGGTGAACGTCAGCGGCAGAATACCACTGAGATCATGTACAGAAAAACACAAATATCAGACAAATACATAAAAGAAAGACCTGGAGAAGCTGCACAGAAGAGCCGGACGTTCCGGGCTATTTGATATGCCTTGGAATTGACTGACTGTCAGGCCGAACCCTCAAAAGCAGCCGTGCGGCCGTCTGGATGGTGCCTGGATGGGCCGCTGCAGGCCTTTTGGAGGTAAACAGCTAATTTCGGCTCCCCTCAATTTCGCTAAATTTACATTTAGCGAAATAGCATCTATCGGATTTCCGCCGCTAGCACCCCGCATCCGCATTCTCATTCTATGGATGCGGGCCGGGTGCGTTCTATCTCGGCGGCTCCCCCGCTGCACGTTCCGTTTTGGAAAATGGTTCAGCGATTGATGGAAGCAGCCATCCTCCGGTAGGTATGCCGCTCGCCGCGGATGGCAATGGAATACGCAAGGATGTTCTGCGGCAGCGCCATGCCCGGCACGCCGGTGTCGCCAATGTGGTGGATATCCGCGCCGGCCATCTTGCACAGCAGCGCAATGCGGCGGATGGTCTCCACGTCGGCCCCTTCCTGTGAGGTCCCAATCGCCGTCATGGCCAGGCAGCCCCGCCGGTGTGCATGTTCGATCAGCGCATGGGCGGTTTCCAGTGTGATGCCGGGCACGGTGCCGGGGGCCGGCATCAAAATTATATCGGCTCCGGCATCGGCAAAAGCATCGACGTCAGCTTCGGTCAGGATCTGGCTTCCGCCTTCTCCCGGCACGCCGGAGGCATGCATCTTGCCGGCGGCAAGGATCAGCCGCTCCCCCACTTCCCTTTTGATGTCCCGCAAGGAGGACAAAAGTGCGTCGTTGCAGACGCCGTTGCCGGGATTGCCGGTCAACAGGACCATAGAAACCCCCATCTCCGCGGCAAGGCGCGCGTTTTCGGCGGTCGCTATGCGGCCGGGCGTCATCTGCCACAGCGTGCCGCCGTTGGCAGCGTCCGCAGCATCCGGGTCCACCGGCTCCAGGTTGACGGCGATCACCCGCCCGGTCAGGCGTTTCAGCTCCCGCACGGTATCCTGCGGCGCCGTTTCAGGCAGTGCCTGCAGGACCGGCGCCTGCACGTCGAACATATTCAGCAGCAGGATATCGGCGCTCAGCGCGGCGGCATACTCGGCGTTTGTCACGTCGCCTAGCAGCGGCGGCGTGACGCCGATGGTCTCGCAGGCCAGCACGCGGCCCTCGCAGCCGGCAATCGATCCCAGCAGCTCCCGACTGGTAAAACGGGCAAGCTCGCTGGCGGTGCAGTCCAACAGGCGTTTTGTCACGGGATCAATCCTCCTCGTCGTCCTCCAGATAAACGCGGCCCCGCACACGGGAATAAAACGGCTCGCTGCCGCGCACCCCTTGCTGTCCCAGCGGGGTGGCCGCAATGGTCAGGCGCATATCCATTTTGTTTTGGGTCAGGTAGGGCTGGGCTGCCTGGATCACCGCCTTGAACAGCTCGGTATCCTTGGGGGCGTCCAGCACCATCAGGTAGCTTTTCTCGGTGTCGTTGACGATCATCATTTGCAGGTAGGCCTCGTTGACCTGGCTGTTGGCTTCCAACACATCGCAGACCGGGGCCAGCAGCTCTTCCGGATAGACCGAAAGCTCGACAATGACCACCTTGTCCCCCGGCTTGATCTGCTTGGCGGCGACCCGCTGCTGTGCCTGGGCCAGCGCGTCCTTGCGCTGTTTCAGTGCGGCCACATTGTCCCGCTCGAACCGGATATTCCCGCTGAAGGGATTGATGACAAAGCCTGCCACCTGCTCGTTTTTGGCAAGCAGTGTGGCGTAATCGTCAAAGCGCATCATCATTGTCTGCTGGGCGGGGTCCTTGCGCCATTTGTGCAGCTCGTCCCAGTCGGTAAATGCCATAAAATACTGCCGTTTATCGGTGGTGGACAGCAGCGCAAAGGAAATTTTGGTCTGCGGCAGCGGCATCCGCCCGTCCCGGCCGGGCTTGGGCGGCTTGCCGGCAATACCAACCTGAACCGGCACCAGGAAAGTCGCACGCAGCATCTCGTTGACCACGGCGCTGCGGGCCTGCGGGGTGTCCTGCTTGCGGGCATCCTCGATGGCCTTTTTCAGGGCCGGGTTCGTCAGCGGCTGCCGGGGGTCCTGTTTGGGGGCGTTTTTGGGCATTTTGGGTTCAGTCATGTTCCATGCTCCTTCTATGTGTTTCCCGCATATGGGCTCAATCCTTCAATTTGATGCAGTTGACGGCCTCCCGCAGGTAGGACACGCCGATCAGCCGCATGCCGTCAAACTGGGTCTGATCGATGGTTTTCAGGTTGTGTTTGGGCACGATGGCGGTGTCAAAGCCGATGCGCCGCGCCTCCCGCAGGCGGGTCTCCAGGTGGGTCACGCTGCGGATCTCGCCGCCCAGGCCCACCTCGCCGATGGCGACGGTCTTTTCGCCGACGGGCAGGTCCAGCAGGCTGGACGCCATGGCCAGGCAGACCGGCAGGTCGCAGGCGGTCTCGTCCAAGCGCAGTCCGCCGATGATGTTGACATAGACGTCCTGATTGCCGAAAAAGTATCCGGCGCGCTTTTCCAGCACGGCCAGCAGCAGGTACATGCGGTTGTAGTCAAAGCCGCTGGCGGTGCGGCGGGGCGCCGGGAAACTGGTTTTGGTCACCAGCGCCTGCACCTCGCTCAGGATCGGGCGGGTGCCCTCCATGGCGCAGGCTACGCAGGTGCCGCTGATGCCCACTGGGCGGCCCTCCAGCATGACCTGGGACGGGTTTTCGATTTGGGCCAGTCCCCTGCCGGTCATGTCGAACATGCCGATCTCGTTGGTGGAGCCGTAACGGTTTTTGACGGCGCGCAGCACCCGGTAAGGCAAGGTCTTGTCACCCTCAAAATACAGCACCGTGTCCACGATGTGCTCCATCACCTTGGGGCCGGCAATGGCGCCGTCCTTGTTGACATGGCCGACCACAAACATCGGGATATCGTTGGATTTCGCAACATTCAAAAAGCGGGCGGTACCTTCCTTGACTTGGGACACCGTGCCGGCCGAAGAACTGACGTCGGCACAGCGCATGGTCTGGATCGAGTCGATGACCACAAGCCCCGGCTTCAGTTGCTCGATCAGGCCGCAGATCTCGTCCACATCGCTCTCGGCTGCCAGCAGGATGTTATCCTGGGGCACGTCCAGACGCACCGCACGCAGCTTGATCTGCCGCACCGATTCCTCACCGGTGACATACAGCACGCTGCGGCCCTGGGATACCTCGCCGCACAGCTGGAGCAGGATGGTCGATTTGCCGATGCCCGGCTCGCCGCCGATCAGCGTCATGCTGCCCAGCACGATGCCGCCGCCCAGCACCCGGTCCAGTTCGCCGATGCCGGTTACAATGCGGCTTTTTTCCTCGGTGGTGCTGACGTTTTTCAGCTTCAATGCGGTCAGGCTGGTCTGGCCGGCCGCACGCGGCGCGGCGGCTGCCCGGCCGGCGGCCGATTTGGCCGGTTCGGCCACCACGTCCTCGGTCATGGTGTTCCAGGCGCCGCAGGACGGGCAGCGTCCCAGCCAGCGGGGGCTGGTCTCGCCGCAGTTGGTGCAGACGTAGATGGTTTTCAGCTTGTCTTTTGGCATGGGCCCCTCCGGTCGAGGCAATTTTCTGCCTGTGTGGTTTTGCTTTGGTCTGATAACTTCTCTATTATACACCCCGCCGCCGGTCCCATACAAGACCGGCGGCGGGAAGATTTGGCTTTACCAGAGACGCGGGAACAATCTCCAACGGACTTTCCGGCAGTATTCGTCATAGCCATCCAGCCCTGCGCGCAGAATGGATTCCTCGTTTCGGATGCGCAGCACAAAAATCGGTACAAACAGCAGCGAGAGAACAAAGGCGGTGCCGGAGCCCAGAATCAGCGGCATGGCGCAGAACAGGAGTAAGGTGGCCGTATACATGGGGTGGCGCACCACACCGTACAGCCCGGTATCCACCAGCTTTTGCCCCTGCTGGACCTCGACCGAGCGGGAAAGCCAGGCGTTCTCCCGCATGGTCTCGGCATACAGGAGATACCCCAGCAGGAACGGAACAAGCGAAGCAACCGAGAGCCAGGCGGGCAGCCGGGTGAACCGCAGGCGAAAGTCCAGCCCCGCAGCCACAAACACCCCGATGAATACTGCGCCGGACAGGGCTACTGCCAGCTTTTGGGCAGCCTGCTGCTCCCTGCCGTTCAGCCGCTTTTTCAGCAGCTGCGGGGCCTTTTTCCAAAGGAGCAGCCCCACAGCGATCATAGGGGCAAACAGCGCGCCGCACAAAAGCCAGGCGTTCCAGAAATACCAGGTCCCGGCCGGCCAAAACAGCAGAACCGCCAGCAGCATAAAACCGGCGATCAGTTTGGCGGCGGCGTGAAGCAGCAGTTGCATGGCATGTTTCCCTTCAGCGCAGCATTACCCCTGTTCGATCATATCCCGGTACAGGCCCAAGCTATCGTCCGGGATGGGCAGGGCGCCCACAGCATTCCGGTAAAAGGCGACGGCATCCCTGGCCGGCCAGCCGATAACGGCGTAGGCATAGCCAAGCTCTTTCAGTGCCAGCAGGCAGGCCAGCAGCAGCGCCCGGCCGATGCCGCGCCGCCGGTGGCCTGCCTGCACGGCCGTGGGTCCAAAAAAGTCCGGCGCGGTGACCTCGTAGCAGGCAAAGCCCACCAGGGTTTTGCCCTCTGTGGCAATATAGCAGTGCACCGGCAGGTGGGAGAAAGCGCAGGCAGTCTCGGCGGCAAATTCCGGGAAGTTTTCCCGGACGAAAGCGATCACCCGGTCCCGGTCGGGCGGCAGCGCGCGCCGGATGCGGACGCCCTCCGCCTGCAGCCGCTGCGCAAGCGCCGGGTCCGGCTGTAAAGCGAACAGTTTGACCAGCATATCGGCCATGATGTGCACTCCCCTTTCCCCTGCCTGTACCGTGCAGGGCGGATATTTTACAGTGTGACTTTGTGGTAGACCTTCTTGCCCTTTTTGATGACGACGCCCTTTTGCAGCTGCTCCACGGTCAGAGCAAAGGTGGGATCGGAGACTTTCTCGCCGTCCACCAGCACGCCGCCCTGCTGGATCAGCTGGCGGGCTTCGCGGTTGGAGCCGCACAGTTTGGCGGCCACCATGGCGGACAGCAAGCCCACCTTGCCGTCCTTTACCAGGCCGGTGTCCAGCGCGGTGGCGGGCATGTTCGCCTCGTCGGCAGCACCGCTGAACAGGCCGCGGGCGGTGGCCTGGGCCTTGGCGGCCTCCTCCTCGCCATGGACCATCTTGGTCAGCTCAAACGCCAAAATCTCCTTGGCCTGGTTCAGCTGCTCGCCCTGCCAGTGGTCCATCTCGTCGATCTGCTCCAGCGGCAGGAAGGTCAGCATGCGGATGCACTTGAGCACGTCGGCGTCATCCACGTTGCGCCAGTACTGGTAGAACTCGAAGGGGCTGGTTTTGTTGGGGTCCAGCCAGACGGCGTTGCCGGCGGTCTTGCCCATCTTTTTGCCCTGAGAATCGGTCAGCAGCGTGATGGTCATGGCGTAGGCGTCCTTACCCAGCTTGCGGCGGATCAGCTCGGTGCCGCCCAGCATGTTGGACCACTGGTCATCGCCGCCGAACTGCATGTTGCAGCCGTAATGCTGGAACATGTAGTAGAAGTCGTAGCTCTGCATGATCATGTAGTTGAATTCCAAAAAGGACAGGCCCTTTTCCATGCGCTGCTTGTAGCATTCGGCGCGCAGCATGTTGTTGACGCTGAAGCAGGCGCCCACCTCGCGCAGCAGCTCCACATAGTTCAGGTCCAGCAGCCAGTCGGCGTTGTTCAGCATCATGGCCTTGCCCTCGCCAAACTCGATGAACCGCTCCATCTGGCGCTTGAAACATTCGGCGTTGTGGGCGATGTCCTCTTTGGTCAGCATTTTGCGCATGTCGGTGCGGCCGGAGGGGTCGCCGATCATGGTGGTGCCGCCGCCGATCAGGGCGATGGGCTTGTTGCCGGCCATCTGCAGCCGCTTCATCAGCGTCAGGGCCATAAAGTGGCCGGCGGTCAGGCTGTCGGCGGTGCAGTCAAACCCGATGTAGAAGGTGGCCTTGCCGTTGTTGATGACCTCGCGGATCTCCTCCTCGTCGGTCACCTGGGCGATCAGGCCGCGGGCTTTCAGTTCTTCGTAGATTTGCATGGTGTTTCCTCCCTGGGATTTTTGCGGCAAGGGGCAAAAACAAAACGCCCCCTGCCAAATGGAAATTTGGCAGAGGGCGAGAAATACGCGGTACCACCTCTGTTCGCCCGTCCCTCACGGCGGCGGGCCTTCGCGGGTACAGGCGGCAGATGTGACCGGTCCGATACCCAGACGCTGTAACGTGCGCACACGGCACAGCCTACTGACCTGCGCGGGCAGGCGTTAGGATGTGCTGCTCAAGGGTGTATTCGCCGCCGGCCCTGCCAGCCCCTTGCACCAACCGGGGCCTCTCTCTCGCAGCGCACTGGCGGGTACTGGTCCCCGTCAACGCATTTGAACAATGTCTACCCTAACACAGCAAAGCAAAAATGTCAAGTGTCAGCTGCCATACATCCGCCGCACAAAGCATAACGCCGCCATTCAGCAGGCAATGAGATAGAAATTGCGGCATTTTCATCGAGACGGGGCACGGCCTTCGCGCCCTGTCCGCGGTTCACTTCGATTTTTCGATCATCTCGCGGGCGTTGGCCAGGCTCAGGTCGGTGACATTGTCGCCGGAGATCATGGCCGCCAGCGCGCGCACGCGGCCGTCCATGTCCAGCGTGTGGATCTGGGTGTAGGTGCGGCCGTCGCGGACGGTTTTCTGGATCAGCAGCTGGTTGTCGGCAAAGGCGGCTACCTGGGGCGTGTGGGTGATGCAAAGCACCTGATGCCCGGCGGCGGTGTCGTGCAGCAGCTTGCCGATGCGCCCGGCAGCCAGGCCGGAAACGCCGGTGTCGATCTCGTCATAGATGACAGTGGGGATGGCGTCCTTGTCTGCCAAGGCGCTCTTGAAGGCCAGCATGATGCGGGACAGTTCGCCGCCGGATGCGATCTTGGCCAGCGGCTTGGGCTCCTCGCCGGGGTTGGTGGAGATCAAAAACTCCACCGTATCCTGCCCGGCGGAGGCCAGCGGCCCGCGCTTGTGGCGCAGCGTGAAGCGGATGCCCGGCATGTTCAAAAACGCCAAAGCCGACAGCATCTCTTTGTTCATATCGTCAAAGGCTTTCAGGCGGGACTGGGTCAGCCGTTCCGCAGCCTGCCGCGCCTGACGGAACAGCTCCTGCTTGCGCCGGTTCAGTTCCTCGATGCGCTGGGCGGAGCTTTGGTAATTTTCCAGCTCGGCGGCCGCAGCGTCGCGCCGGGCCAGCAGGTCGGCAACCTCGCCGCCGTATTTGCGCTTTAACCGGTAGATCAGGTCCAGCCGCGCTTCGATCTGGTCCAGCTCGCCGCCGTCAAAGCTGTAGCTGTCCAGCCGGTCGGCCAGCTCGGTGGTCAGGTCGCGGGCGGAATAGTACAGCTCGTCCAGGCGCTCGGAAAGGGGGGCAAGGCTTTCGTCCAGGCGGGCGGACTCGCCCAGGCTGGTGGAGGCCCCGCCCAGCAGATCGGCCGCGCCGGCTGTGTCGCCCTCCTCGTCGCCGGACAGCGCGGCGTAGGCGGCGGTGATCCCCTCCAAAATGCTCTGCGCATGGACGATGACCTTTTTGCGTTCGCCCAGGGCTTCCTCCTCGCCGGCGGTCAGGCCGGCGGCGTCCAGCTCCTCCACTTCCTCAGTCAGAAGGGCGATGCGGCGCTGTTTGTCGGCCTCGCTGGCCGTCAGGGCATCGGCTTCCCGCTTGATTTGGACCACCTGGCGGTACAGGTCGTGGTAGGCTTTGCGCAAATCGCCGTTCTGGGCATACTGGTCCAGCAGCGAGAGGTGCATGGCCGGGTTGGTCAGGCTCTGGCTGTCGTGCTGGCCGTGGATGGCCAGCAGCCCGGAGCAGATGTCCCGCACCACCGTGGCGGTGGCGGGCATGCCGTTGATGCGGCAGCTGCCCTTGCCCTCGGCGTTGATCTCACGGTAAAGCAGCAGGTCGTCCAGGGCCTCGTAGCCGCTGCGCTCCAGTTTGGCGCGGACTGTTTCGGGGATATTCTCGAAGGTGGCCCGGATACAGGCTTTCTGCGCGCCGCTGCGCACCAGCTCGCGGGAGGTGCGGTTGCCCAGGATCGCGTTGATGGAGTCGATCAGGATGGACTTGCCCGCGCCGGTCTCGCCGGTCAGCACATTAAAGCCGGGGGCAAATTTGACCTCGGCTTTTTCGATCACGGCAACATTTTCGATTTTGAGGTCCGTCAGCATGCGGTGTCCCCTCCCCTTTTTCGGGAATGTGTCAGCGGCGCGGCGTGTAGCTGCGCAGTTCTTCGCAGATGGCGTGGGCGGCTTCCTCGGTGCGCATCAGGATAAAGAAGGTATCGTCGCCGGAAAGCGTGCCCACCACGTTGTCCCAGGCGCGGGCGTCGAACACCTCGCAGGCGGCGTTGGCCATGCCGGAAAAGCACTTGACCAGCACCAGGTGCCCGGCATAGTCCACCTTGAGCACCGATTCACGGAAGATGGTCTCGAACCGGCTGGGCGAATGGCTGACTTTGCCCGATTCCGACGCCGCGACATAGCGGTAGCCGCCGCTGCCGGTGGCGGCCTTGACCAGGCGCAGCTCGCGGATATCGCGGGAGACGGTGGCCTGCGTCACGTCAAACCCCTCCGCCCGCAGGTAGGAAAGCAGTTCCTCCTGCCGGTCAATGGGATGCTTTTCGATCAGATCCAGGATGGCCTGGTGTCTTGCACGTTTCATGCCTGTATGTCATCTCCTTGTCAGTTTGGTCTCCACCGCGCGGAACTGTTCGGCTTCGTCAAACACCACGTAAGAAAGGGCCTGTTCCGCGGTAAATATCTCGATCGAATCCCCCGGCGCCAGCGTACAGCTGATGCGGCTGTCGGCACTGGCCAGTACGGTATCGCGGTTGGCGGCCGACGAAACGATGGTCATGCGCCGTTTGTCTGAAAATACCAGCGGCGCAGCCTGCCCGCCGTGGGGGCAGATGGCAGTCAAAACGAACACCGATGCCGTCACATCCAAAATCGGCCCGCCGGCGGACAGCGAGTAGGCCGTGGACCCGGTGGGCGTGGCCAGAATGACGCCGTCGCTGCGAAATTTTCCCACGCAGATGCCGTCGCAGTAGACGGCATAATCCATTGGATGCAGACGGGAACGGCTGTACAGCACCACATCGTTCAAAGCAAAAGCCTGCCAGCCGCCGCTGCTCTCCGCGCGCAGCAGCGCACGCTTTTGCAGGTGATAGTCGCCGTCCACCAAACGGCGGAAATTGGCGGGCATCTGCGCCACCTCGCAGGTGGCAAGAAAGCCGGTGCGCCCCAGGTTGATGCCCAGCACCGGCTTGCCGGCGTCCAGGCACTCGGCGGCCGCGCGCAAAAGCGTGCCGTCGCCGCCCACCGTTACGACCAGATCGGCCGCGGCAATGCCCTCCGCCTGGGGGCAGCAGACGGCATCCTGCCCCATCGCCGCCGAAAATTCCTGCGCCATCAACACCTCCGCGCCGTAACCGCGCAGCAGTGCTGCGGCGCTGCGTGTAACGGACAGGTCAGCGTCTTTCATGGGATTGGGATAGAGAAAAACCGTCATGTTCTGGCTCCTGGCACATGGGGAACGCGGACAAAACTCCGCGGTTCAAACAAAAAATCAGTGGCCGGACGGGGCTTTGTCCAGCGCGGCATGGGCGGCCTCCACCACCCGGTCCACCGCATCCTCTGGCAGGCGGGGGCTAAAATCGCCGTGGCGGACAAACAGCAGAAACTCGATGTTGCCTTCCGGCCCCTTGATGGGCGAAAAATCCAGCCCCAGCGCCGAGAAGTGGCTGGCCTCGGCGTAGCCGATGGCGGCGCGCAGAACCTCCCGATGGGTGGCAGGCTCGCGCACCACGCCCTTTTTGCCAACTTTCTCCCGCCCGGCCTCAAACTGGGGTTTGACCAGGCAGACGCCGCAGGCGCCCGGCGTGCAGACCGCGTCCGCCACCGGGAAAATATGCTTGAGCGAGATAAAGGACACATCCACGCTGAAAAACTCGATAGGCTCGGCCAGCATGTCCGGCGTCACATTGCGGATATTGGTGCGCTCCATGTTGACGACGCGGCTGTCGGTGCGCAGGCTCCAGGCCAGCTGGCCGTAGCCCACGTCCACCGCATACACCTTGACGGCGCCGTTTTGCAGCATGCAGTCGGTAAATCCGCCGGTGGACGCGCCGATGTCCATGCAGACCTTGCCGTCCGGATGCATCGGGAACACCTGCATGGCTTTTTCCAGCTTGAGGCCGCCGCGGCTGACATAGCCGATATCGTGGCCGCGCACCTCAACGACGGCGCCTTCCGGCACCGGCTCGCCGGCCTTGTCAGCCTTCTGCCCATTGATAAAGACGATGCCCGACATGATCAGCGCCTTGGCGCGCTCCCGACTCTGCACCAGGCCGTTCTGGCAGAGATATTGGTCCAAACGCAGCTTCATTCCATGCTCCTTGAGGTAAGGATGTTCAACACGCTGTCGGCCAGCGCGGCGGCGTCCAACGCCTGGTCTTTGCGCAGCTGGGGGACGTTGGCGTGCAGCAGGTGGCGGTTGTCCACCGCGTGCAGCAGGAAAGTCCCCCGCCAGCCGCTTTGCTGCAAAGCAAAACAGAGCTGCTGGCCGATGCCGCCGTCCCGCACGCACTCCTCGGCAAACAGGATGGTTTTGTACCCGGCAAGGGCTTCGCAAATGCCCTCCGGCAGCGGCACGATGCGCACCAGCTTGCAGCAGTCGGCCCTGACGCCCCTTTGCAGCAGCAGGTCGCAGGCGGCCAGGGCCTCCTCGGCCTCGGCGCCGTAGCTGACCAGCACCGTATCGGCGCCCTCCTGCCGGTCGATAAAGTCAAACTGCTCGCCGCTGCAGCCCAGCGCCGCCAGCGAGGGCTTTTCCTCCCCGCGGGGGTAGCGGATGGCCCGCGGGCCGTTGGGGTGCCGGACCAGCCGGGTCAGCCAGTATTCCAGCTCGGCATAGTTGGCGGGCGAGTAAGTCTCCACCCGCATCTCGCTGAAAAAGGCCGGGTCGTAGATACCCTGGTGGGTCTCGCCGTCGTTGGGCACCAGCCCGGCCCGGTCCACGGCAAACAATACGTTCAGGCGCATCAGGCAGACGTCGTGGATCATCTGGTCATAGGCGCGCTGGAAGAAGGTGGAGTAGATGGCCACCGTGGGCAGCAGCCCCTGGCTGGCCAGGCCCGCCGCAAAGGTGACGGCGTGCTGCTCGGCCATGCCCACATCGAAAAACCGGTCGGGGTGGTCGTGCTTGAAGTACTGCAGGCCGGTGCCGTATTTCATGGCGGCGGTGATGGCGCACAGCTCTCGGCAGTCCTTCCCCAGCTCGGACAGCTTGGAACCGAAACAGGTGGAAAAGCTGTCTTTGGGCGAGACTTCCGGGTTGGTGATGTGGTTCATATCAAACGCCGAAACGCCATGAAATTCGCCGGGGTTTTCCTCGGCCGGCTTGAAGCCCTTGCCCTTTTTGGTGACCACGTGGATGAACAGCGGCGCCGCCTGCTCCTGGAGGTTTGTGAACATCTGGCTGAGCTGGAGAACGTCGTGCCCGTCCACCGGGCCCACATACTGGAAGCCCATCTCCTCGAACATGGTGGAGTGATAGATGCCGCGGCGGATGATCTGCTTGCCGCCCTGCAGCACCCGCACCATACCTGCGCCCACCACCGGGATGCTTTCCAGCGCGGTCTCCATCTGGGCCTTGGCATGGAAATACTTGGGGTCGGTGCGCAGGCGGGTCAGGTAGTTGGCGATCTCGCCCACATTTTTCGAGATGGACATTTTGTTGTCGTTGAGGATGACGATCAGGTTATTGAGCATCCCGATGTTGTTCATGCCCTCGTAGACCATGCCGCCGGTGAACGCGCCGTCGCCGATGATGGCCACCACCTTGCCCGGCTCCCCCTTGATCTTTTTGGCGCGGGCAATGCCGATGGCAACCGACAGCGCGGTGCTGCCGTGGCCGGCAATAAACGCATCGCAGTCGCTTTCGGCCGGGTTGGGAAAGCCGGAAATGCCGTCCTTCTGGCGCAGCTGGGCAAACCCGGCGCGGCGGCCGGTCAGCAGCTTGTGGGTATAGCACTGGTGGCCCACATCGAACACAATTTTATCCTGCGGCAGGCGCAGTGCCCGGTGCAGCGCGACCGTCAGCTCCACCACGCCCAGGTTGGAGGAAAGATGTCCGCCGGTGGCGGAAACGCTCTCGATCAGGAAGCTGCGGATCTCGTCGCACAAGACGGGCAGTTCCTCCGGAAGCAGCTTTTTGACATCACCTGGCCGCCGGATGCGGCTCAGCAATGGATACCTCATTGCGGTACACCTCTTGTTTTTCTCTCCTGCGGCGCGCCATGGCACCGGCAATACAGCAGTTTCCCCGTCAGCCCGGGATCGGCATGACAAATCCGATCAATACGCCCAGGGCCGCGCCGGCCAGCACCTGGATGGGCGTGTGGCCGACCATTTCCTTCAGGCGCTTGTCCGCCAGCCAGGGCATGCTCTGGGCGCTTTCGTCCATCCACTCGTTGAGCATTTGATTCAGGACCTTGGCCTGCTCGCCGGTCTCGCGGCGGACGCCCATGGCGTCGTACATCACAATGACCGACAACACCACCGCGATGGCAAACAGCGTTGAATCGACGCCGCAGTAGCGCCCGGTGGCCACCACCATGGCACAGACCGTGGCCGAGTGGGAGCTGGGCATGCCGCCTGCGCCCCAGATCCGCTCCGGGATAAATTTCCCGATAATGATCAGATTCAGGATCACCTTGACCAGCTGCGCCGCCAGCGAGGCGACCAGCGAGGTGACCAGAACAAAATTCCACTGTAATGGCATCAAAAGCCACTGCATCGTTTCATACCCCAATTCACACAGTTTTGCACTCAGCCGCACAAAAGGCGCGGCGCTTCTGTACAGAACCTTTCTATTCTTGTGTCGCTTGCACTTTATTTGCGGCGTTCCAGCAGTCCGCAAGCCAGCTGCCGCAGAAAATCAGCCGCCTCCCCCAGCGGCGCCAGGGCAGCCAGGGCGGCATCGTTGTGCTGTGCCGCCAGCCGGCGTGCCCCATCCAGCCCGTACAGGCTGACAAAGGTGGTTTTGCCGTTTTCAGCGTCGCTGCCAATGGGCTTGCCCAGGGTCGCGGCGTCCGAGGTCACATCCAGCACATCGTCCACGATCTGGAACACCAGGCCGATCTCGGAGGCATACTGCTCCAGCGGCGTGCGCACCGCGCCGGCGTCCGCCGCCGCGGCGCAGCCCATCTGCACGGCGGCCAAAATCAGTGCCCCGGTCTTGTGCCGGTGCAGCTCCAGCAGCTGGGCCTCGCCGGCGGGTTCGCGCTCAAACCGCTTGTCCAGCTCCTGGCCGTACAGCATCCCCCGCGCGCCGGCGGCTTTGGCCAGAACGGCCGCGGCCTCCGCCCGGCTTTCGGCAGGCAGCGGCGCGTTGGCCACCGCCTCGAACGCCGCCGTCACCAGCGCGTCGGCAGCCAGCAGCGCGGTGGCCTCGTCAAACTGCCGGTGGCAGCTGGGCCGGCCGCGGCGCATATCGTCGTTGTCCATGCAGGGCAGGTCGTCGTGGATCAGCGAATAACAGTGCAGCATCTCCAGCGCGGCGGCATAATCGGCCGCGGCCTCCGCACTGCCGCCGGCAAGCCGGCAGGCAGCCAGCACCAGCACGGCGCGCACCCGTTTGCCGCCGCCCAGCAGGCTGTAGCGGGCGGCCTGGCTGATGCGGGCTGCGGCCGGCAGGTAACGGTCGCACAGCGTTTGCAGGCGGTCCTCTGTCAGTTGGACAAACGCGCCATATTGCGCTTTGTATTCCTCATTCGTCATTGTCGTCCTCCGTCGCCTGGGGCGAAGCCTGCAGCTTGGCGTCGATCTCCTCGATCTGCAGCTGCGCGGTCTCAAGGGCGGTATTGCAGTACTGGATCAGGTCGGCCGCCTCGGCGTAGAGCTTGACGCTCTCAGCCAGCGGTGTCTCCTGTGCCTGCATCTGCGCCAAAATAGACTGAAGGCGGGCCAGGCCGTCCTCAAAGGTCTTGGGTGCTTTTTTCATGGGGTTTCCTCCGCCTGGTTCACTTGGTTTACGGTGCAGTCTGCGGCAGCGCCGCTGCCGCGCAAAGTAATGCGGTCCCCCGCTTTCAGCTGCGGGACGGTCAGGCAGCGGCCCCCGGCATCCTCCACCATGGCATAGCCGCGGCTGAGCACCGCATAGGGGTTCAGCGACGATGCCAGCCCGGCCGCCGCGCCCAGGTCCGCAGCTTTGCGGCGGGCAAGGTCGTGCCCGGCACGCATCAGCTGGCCGGCACAGCCGGAAAGCTGGCTGCGCCGGTCCGCCAGGCGGGCGTTCATCCGGCGCAGAGCCTGCTCCGGGCGGGCGGTACTGAGGGTATTATAGCACACTTGCAGCGAATGCTGTATATTTTTTTGAATATTTTCGCGCAGACTGCATATTTCTTCCTGCATGCGCCGGCGGTCGGGCACGCACAGCTCCGCGGCGGCCGAAGGCGTGGGCGCCCGCAGGTCGGCCACATAGTCCAGGATGGTATAGTCGATCTCGTGCCCCACGGCCGAGACCACCGGCCTGCGGCAGGCATAGGCGGCGCGGGCGATGCGCTCGCTGTTAAAGACCCACAGGTCCTCCCGGCTGCCGCCGCCGCGGGTGACCAGGATCAGCTCCGGGCGCGGGTCGGCGTCCAGCGCCCGGATGCCCGCCACGATGCTGTCCTCCGCCTCGGCGCCCTGCACGCTGACCGGGGCCAGCAGCAGTTTGGTCAGCGGCCAGCGGCGGCCGATCACATTGCGCACATCCTGCAGCGCCGCCCCGGTCTTGGAGGTGACCACGCCGATACACGCGGGCACGGCGGGCAGCGGGCGCTTGTGTTCGGGGGCAAACAGGCCCTCGGCTTCCAGTTTCTTTTTCAGCGCGTCAAAGGCCATCTGGGCCGCGCCGGCGCCGAAGGGACGCAGATAGTCGGCATAAAACTGGAACGCGCCGTCCCGCTCGTAGATGGTCACGCGGCCGTAAGCCAGCACCAGCATGCCGTTCTGCGGCGCAAAGCGCAGCAGCCGGGCCTTGTCCCGGAACATGACCGCCTTGATGGAAGCGGCGTCGTCCTTCAGCGTAAAGTAGAGATGGCCGCTTTTATAGTGGCGGGTAAAGTTGGAGATCTCGCCGCAGACCACCAGGCTGTTCAGCGGTTCACATTCGGCCAGCACATCCTTTGCCAGCCGGTTCAGCGCCGTTACGCTGATGTAGTCGGCCATGCGCCCACCTCCCTTGCCGCCAGGATGGACACGCCGATGGCGTTGTCGCTGGCAAATCTGCCCGGCACAAACCGGGCGTCCGGCATCCGCGCGGTGATATAGCCCCGGACCAGGCCGCTGCTCATCACGCCGCCGGCAAAGACCACCGGCAGGCTGGGACGCTCCGCCAGCGCGGCGCGGGCCATGCGGTAAAGCGTCTCGGCCACGCAGAGCAGACAATACTTGCAGACGTAGGCGGGGCTTTTGCCCTGCTCCAGCAGGTGGACGCACTGGTTTTCCAGCCCGGACAGGCTGCAGTTTGTCCCCTGCACGCTGGCTTTGGGGCGGATGGCCTCGCCGCACTCGGCGGCCAGGCGGCTGACCTCGGCCCCGGCGGGGAACTCAAAGCCCAGCCGCACCCCCAGCCGGTCCACCGCCTGCCCGGCATACAGGTCACTGCTGGTGCCCAGGCAGGCAAGCGGGACGGCGCCGCGGCAGTGCAGCAGGTCGGTGGTGCCGCCCGAAACATGAAAAACCAGCGCCTCGCGGTCAAACAGGTCCGCGCCTGCCGCGGCAAACAGCGCGGCGGCAATGTGCCCCTGCTGGTGGGTGGTGCGCACCAGCGGAACGCCCCGCGCCAGTGCAAAAGCAGTTGCTGCGCTGACACCGGTGAGAAAGCAGGGCATGTAGGACCCTTCCACCGGGCGGGGCTTTTCCGAGACGCCCACCGCACCGATCTGCGTCAGGTCGGCCTGCTTACCCAGCTGTTCCAGCAAGGCGGGCAGCGCGGCGGTGTGGTGAAACACCGCGTCGCTCTGCCGCAGGCCCAGCTGGCCGCGGCGCACCGGCAAAAACTGCTTGGCATCGCAAACAACCTCTCCGGCGTCTGTGTCAAACACAGCCAGAGAGGTTGCGTAATTGCTTGTGTCCAGCCCAAGGGTCAGCATGGCGCCGGCTCCGTGTCGGCATCGGCCAGGCCGCGCTCACGGGCGACGGTGCCCAGCAGACCGTTAACGAACTGGTGATCGCTTTCAGCACCGTACTTTTTCACCAGCTCCACCGCCTCGTTGATGGCGACGGCAGGCTTTTTCTCGTCGCCGTACAGCATCTCGGCCAGAGCGATGCGCATGGCCGTCAGGCTGACGCGGGGCAGGCGCCCCAGCGACCAGCCCTTCAGGTGGGCGGTGATCTCGCCGTCGATGTCATCGATGTGGGCGGTCAGGTCCCGCAAAAGGCGGGCGGTAAAGGCATCCTGTTCCAGCTCCGGCAGCTCGCCGCAGTCGCGCAGGGCCTGCTGCGGCTCGTCGGGATGGAACGTGAGCGAGAACGCGGCCAGGAAGGCGCTCTCGCGCGCCTGGCGGCGGGTCAGGTTGTTTTCTTCCATACTTCCTCTTTCCCCAAACGGGCGTTGCATTATTCGGCGTCGGCGGCCTTGGGCTCAGCCAGGCCGGCGGCCACCACATTGACGCGGGACACCGTGATGCCCGTCATGATCTGGATGGTCTGTTTGACGTTTTCCTGCACTTTTTTGCAGACGTCCATCACCTTGCTGCCATAGTACGGGATGATGTGGACCGTTACCGCGGCCACGCCGTCCTTCATGTCCACAGCCACGTCCTTCTGCAGGCTGGTCTTGCTCAGCAGGCCGCGCATGGTCTGAGTGCTGCCGCTGGAAACATTGGCCACGCCGTCCACCTCCAGCGCCGCAAGCCGCGCGATCTTGGCGATGACGTCCAGGGAGATCTGCAGGCTGCCGCCTGCGGTATTGCGTACATCCATTGTGAGCTGCCTCCTAGCTGGCGGGCGGAGCGACCGGCGTTCCCCCGTTTTGTGGTATCAAAGTTATTGTTTAGTTTACCACAAATCCGCCGCCATTGCAACCGATGCGCGGGCCAAACAGGCGGGAATTTTACCGCGTCAGCGCACCTCCACCACCGTGATGCCCTGGGCCTTGACGTCCGGGCATTTTGACAGGATCACATCCCGGATCTGGGTGACCTCGGCGGCGGTCAGCGCGTCGTTCTCGGTCATCACCGTCACGTCGGCCGTGTCGGCGCCCAGCATTACAACGCAGTCCACAAAGCCTTTTGCCTTGATCAGCGTCTCCAGCTCGGCTTCCAGCTCGATGTTGGTGATCTGGGCCTGCAGGGTCTCGGCGGCGGCCTGTTTTTCCTCGTCAGAGAGGGATGCGTTTTTCAGCGTTTTTTCGATGGTGTCCAGCGCCTCGTCCCGGCTTTTTTCCCGGTTCAGCCGGGCGGACTCGAAAAACTCGATGCCGGTATCCTCGCTGACGCTGACCAGCTGGGCTTCGCCGTAGTTTTTGTCGGCGGCGTCCCCTTCGGCGGCGGTCTCCTCCCCGGTGGTCAGCGGGTCATACACCGGGGCGGCTTCCCCGCTGTCCTCTGCCGGGGCCTGCACGGCCTGGGCCTCCTCATCGCCGGCCTCCGCCGAGACGGCGGCGGTGTCCTCGGTCTGTACGTCGATGGTCTGGGGCGTGTCCTGGGCGAAGGACCAGTTCAGATAAACCGCCGCGCCCAGTGCCGCGGCAAGAGCCAGAAGTGTGACGCCACGCCCTGCCTGTTTTGCCTTTGTACCTTTCATGGTATGCTCCTCCCTGATTCGAAAAGATGTGTTGCGGTGCAGCATTATCCCTGCTGCGTCAGGCGTTCCACTGTGATGCTGCTGGCGCCGGCGCCGGTCAGGACCTTGACGATCTCGGTCACTTTGGCCTGGACCGTCACGTCGCCGCCGCCCTCGCACAGAACGGCGACGCCCTGCACCTGGGGCGACAGCGTGGACTCCACCAGCGCGGGCGGGTCGGCACCGTCGGCCAGCAGAAGATGCTCGCTGCGGCTGGAACCGGCGGCGTCGGTCTCAGTGTCGGTGGCGTAGACCGTGCGGGGGGACTCGGCCAAGGTCACCATCACCTGCGCCGCGCCTGCGCCGTCCACCTGGCAGATCAGCGCCTCCAGCCGGGCTTCCAGCTCCTGCTCGTACCGGACGGCGGTATCCTGAAAGGCGGCGGGGCTTTCCTGCGGGACGTCGCTGACGGCGACCCTGCTGGAGGGCAGCCATTCCGACACCGCGATCAGCAGCATGCCGGCCAGCCCTGCCGCCACCGCCAGGTTGACCAGGCGTTTGTCGCCCTTGAAAGCAGCCGCCAGTTTTTGCAGGGGCTTTGGCAGTGTCGGCGTCACGGCGCATCACCTCCCGTCTCGATCTCGCAGGGCAGCGTGCCGCAGTTGGCATCCAGGATCGATCGGGCACGGGGTTCGTCCGCAGCGTCCGCCAGCAGGACCCGGCAGACGCCGTCCGACAGCGTGACCTCGGCCTCGATGCCGGCGTCCGCCAGCAGGCTGCCCAGCGCGGCCGCCGAGCTTTCCTGCGCCAGCCGGTCGGCATAGGCCTGATAGTCGGCAATGCCGGCCTCCGGCTGCAGCGCGTCCCACTGGATCTGCGGCAGGCGTCCGCCGGCTGTACCGCGCATTTGCAGTACCGACGTTACAATATACAGCACCAGCACAGTATTTATGACTGGTTTGTAGCCGTTTTCCGGCCAGAAGATCTGAAGCACGCCGCCGGCTGCGCACAATACGCAGACCCCCAGCGCGATGCTGCGAAGCGTATCCAATGCCGTCACCCCCCGCTGCCTGTGATCAGCAGCAAAAGCGTTGAGAGAAACACCATAAAGAAATAAAGCGTCAACACCGAAGCGCACAACCCGGCGCCGTCAGCAAACAGGCGGCAGATCTGCCCGCACTGGCGCTGCCCGGTGGCCGAGGCCAGCACGCCGGCCGCCGAGAAAGCCAGAAAATACAGCCCGCAGCGCAGCAGCACCGGCAGGAATGCCGCCCCCAGCACCAGCACGGCGGCCAGCGCCAGCGAGCCTTTCAGCAGCCGCACCGCCGCAACGCTGGACTCCAGCGCGGCGGCCGCCGCGTCCCCCACCACCGGCAGCGCGCCGGACAGCAGGCTTTTGCCCACCCGCAGCCCGGCGGAATCGCTGTTGCCGGCCAGGAGCCCCTGCAGCCCCAGCACAAAGCTGAACAGCGCCCCGCAGGCTTTGAGCAGCCAGCCCAAACAGCGGGAAAACAGCCCCGCCGCCTGCTCGATGCCGGGGTTGCCCCACAGCGCCGCCGACACCGCAAAGCAGAAATAGATCTGCATTACCGGCAGAAGAAACTGCTCGATAGCCATGGAGAGAAAGGTGGACATGGCGTAAAACATGCCGCCGTACATGGCCGCGCCGGCGCTCTGCCCTCCCAGCGTCAGCACCGCCGAATACACCGGCACAAAGGAGATCAGATAGGTCTGGCTTTCCGCTGCGGTGGCCGAGACCTGGCCTGCCAGTTCCATCATGGCGGCAAGCCCCATGCCGCCAAACCCCAGCACGGCCACGGCATCCAGGCAGCGTTTCCAGCTGCCGGCCGCCAGCAGCCCCACCCCGCAGGCCACCGCCAGATACAGGACCAGCTCGGCGGCCAGGCGCAGCGGACGGGCAAACTCGTCCTGCACCAGATCCAGCGCCCCCTGTACCAGGCTGCCGAAGTCCCAGTCCAGGCCGGCCGCCTCATCGGCGCCGCTCTGCTCCAGGATCTCCTGGGCCTGCGGCGGAGGCTCCGCTGCCGCAGCTTTCGGCGCAAAGGCAAGCAGGAAAAACACTACTGCAAAAATCCAGAGAACGCGTCCAGCAGCGTTTGCAGCAGCGGTGCAGCCTGAGCCAGCGCCAGCAGCCGCCCGCACAGATCCACCGACGACGCCGCGGCGCCAAGCCCTGCCTCCCGGCAGAGGTCGGCGGCAAACTGCGCCACCAGCGCGATCCCCAGCACCCGCAGCAGGGCGGCGGCATGGGCGGCAAGGCCGTAGCCGGCCAACGCGTTCAGCCATTGTACCAGCGGCAGCAGCTGCTCGGCGGCAAAAGTCAGCAGCAGCACCGCGCCGCAGGCGGAGGCCAGGAAGGCAAAGGAAGGCTGATCCTTTTTCAGGGCGAGAGTAAGTACACATAACACCAGCGCCAGCGCGGCGGCTTTCAGTATCAGCATGACAGTCCATCCATCGGCCGGCGGCCGCCGCACCGTTCACAGGTCAAACAGCGTCTGGATCAGGATGAACAGGTCGCTGATCTGCCCCACCAGCATGGTCAGCACCACGATCAGCCCGGCCAGCGTGGTCATCATGGCCTGGTCCTCCCGCCCGGAACGGATCAGCAGCTGGTTGAGCACCGCCACGATGATGCCGGTGGCAGCGATCTTGAATACCAGGTCAATGTCCATACCGGTTCTCCTTCCCGTTGGGCGGCGTCACAGCAGCAGGATGGCCGCCAGCGCCCCGGCGCACCCGCCCAGCCGCGGATACAGCCGGAGGGCAGCGTCCGCCTGCCGGCGCAGGCCGGTCTCGGCCTGACGGCAGAGGTCTGCCATGCGGCAGAGCATCTCGCAGGCGGTGTCCCGCGGGGCGCTTTCCAGGGCTTCCAGGTCGGCGCAGAGTTCCTGCCGCAGCGCCGGCTCAAAGGCGTCGGGCGGGACCAGCCGGCCCAGGCGGTGGCAGTGCGCCAGGCCAAGGCGGGCAAATTCAGGGTAGGCGGCGGCTTTTTGCAGCACTTCGCCGCCGGTCAGCGTGCGGTAGCGGATGGCCCCGTGCAGGTAGTCCAGCAGCCGGCCGAAGGCATGGGCGTCCTGCCAGCGGCGCCGGGCGCGCAGCGCAAGGCAGGTCCCGCCGCCGGCCCCTGCAGCAGCCAGCAGCACAGCACCGAACAGATACAGCGCCGCCGTCACAGCGCAACCACCCTGGCCGCCACGCCGGGATGGCTGCGGCCTTCCAGCAGCACCGCGGTGGCGAAGGCGCCGGTGTGCAGCAGCCGGGCCAGCTGGGGGCGGCTTTCCAGATGCTCGATGCTGTCGCAGTGGACCGACGCCAGGAACACCACGCCGGAAGCCAGCCCGGCTTCCAGCGCCGCAGCGTCGGCTTCGGTGCCCAGCTCGTCGCAGACGATTGCCTGGGGGTTCATGCAGCGCAGTGCCATGCAGATGGCTTCCGCCTTGGGGTGCTGGGTATAGACGTCGCAGGGGGCGGCATGCTCCCTGGGCAGCCCGGCGCTGCCGCCCCAAAGCAGCTCGCCCCGCTCGTCCACCACGCAGAACACATGGTCTCCCTGCCCCAGGTAACGGATCATGCTGCGCAGAAAGGTCGTTTTGCCGCTGCCTGGCACGCCGGCCACCAGGATGCCGCCGGACAGATCCGCCAGGGCCTGTACCACCGGCACAGGCAGCTCGCAGGTGATCCAGCGCGCCACCCGCAGGTTGAGCGAGGTGACGCAGGCAAAGCCGGCCGGGCCGCGCACCCCCGCCACCCCCACACGGCTGCCGCCCGGGATGGTGAAATAGCCCTGGCGGAGCTCGTCCTCGTATGCGTAGGCCGAATGCCGGCACAGCGACAGAAAGCAGTCCTGCACGGCCTGCCGGGTCAGCCGCTGGCAGTGGGAAGCACGCGGTAAGTACTTGACACAGGGGGTCAGCCGGCCCTTGACGGTAAACAGCGCCGGCTGGTCGGTGCGCAGGCGCAGCTCCTGCACATGGGGCGCGATCTGCGGGTTCAGGCCGGCCAGCTCGGTGCAGAAGGGCGGCGGCAGTTTCTGGATCAGGGAATAGTATTCGTCCATGGGGCACCTCCCGGATGGTTTCATACCCCCACTGTATGACCGGACAGGCCGTGTTAGAACTGCCTGTCCGGCGGATGGCGCCGGGCAGAGAAAACCTCCCCACGGCAGCGCGCTGCCGTGGGGAGGTCGTAGATATAATTACTTGCGCTTAATACCGGGCATAAAGGAAAGCACCGCCGGAGAGAAAGCGGCCCATCAGCAGGAAGGCAAACAGGGCACACTCGTACACCAGCCAGCGGACGGGAAGCGGGCTGACGGCGATGCTTTCCCGCAAATGGACGCCGCATTCGTGCAGAATATCGACTGCGACCAGCGCAGCGATCCCGGCAAGCAGCATCAGCAGGTCCAGCCTGCTGGTTAGGCCAAGTTCCCAATATTTGGAAAACACATCAAAGCCGGGCGTCGTCACAAGGCAGCGGAAATACTCGGCCGCCGCAGCGATGCTGTCGGCGCGGAAGATGGTAAAGGTCACAACAAACACCGTAAAAGTGCCGGCGATCCCAAAGATTTTGGTCGGCAGCCTGGTGATCTTCTTGCGCCAGGGCAGATGGTTTTCGATTGCCTGGATCCCGCCGTGCAGGCCGCCCCAAACCAGATAGGTCCAGTTGGCGCCATGCCAAAGGCCGCTTGCCAAAAAGGTAAGGATCAGGTTGGCATCGCGGCGGGCCGTACCTTTCCGGTTGCCGCCCAGAGGAATGTAGACATAATCCCGGAACCACTGGGACAGGCTGATATGCCAGCGGCTCCACAGCTCGCGCACGGTGGCGGCCAAAAACGGCTGCCGGAAGTTTTCTGGCAGACGCAGGCCAAGGATCTCCCCCGCCCCAAGCACAATATCGGTGTAGCCGGAAAAGTCTGCGTACAGCTGGAAGGAATAAAGCACGGTGCCAAAGACCAACTGGGAGGTATCGTATATTTCCGGGGTGGAGAAAGCTGCCGATACCACAACCGCCGCACGCTCGGCAATGGCGTATTTTTTGAAATATCCCCAAGCCATGCGCATGGCGCCGCGCCAAAGGCGGTGAGAGTCAAAACGTGTCGGGGCAGCCAGCTGCGGCATCAGTGTGCCATAGCGGTTGAACGGCCCCTGGGTGATGGAAAAGAAAAAGGATGCATAGCACAGCACGCGGGCATACAGCGGTTCCGGGGCAAGGTCGCCGCGGCTGACGTCGATCAAGTAACTGGCCAGCTGCAGGCTGAAATAAGCAAGGCCCAGCGGCTGCAAAAGGCCGCTGCCATCCCACAGCGGTATGCCAAGCAGTGTGCCGGCGGCATCGGCAAACATGCCGGAATATTTCAGCAGCAAAAGCGGGGCCAGCGCCGCAAACAACCCCAGCGCGATCCAACGTCTCCGACGCGGCATTCCCGGCCGGACGTTTTTGGCCGAAAGCCAGACCAATGCCGCTGACGCCAGCAAAACAAACAGGCCCGGAACATCGATGGAAAGGTAAAACAGCAGGTTGGCGGCAAGCATCCACTGCCATCGCCGGTCCGGACGCGCGGTAAACCAGAGCGGAACAAACACCGCCAGGAGCACCAAAAAGCCCAGCGAATTGACCGAAAACATAAACCGTACCCTCCGGATTTATTTTGCCATACCGTTTCCGGCGTCAGTCCAAACCATAAGTGCCGTCCGGCGCCAGCTGCAGTTTTTCCTCCAGCGTGTCATAAAAATACTCTCCGGGGTCCTGGCCGCTTTCTGCCGCCTGGACAACGGTGCAGAAAGCCGCCGTGAATTTCTCGGCCCCCTGGCCGTTCAGATGATGTGCGTCGGAAAAGTCGTCGAACCCCAGCGACAGCAGCCTGGTGTCACGGAACAGCGTAAAATCCCAGTACTGGAGACCGTTTTCTGCCGCGTACTGCGTCATAGCGTCCACATAGGTCTGATAATTGGCGGTGTGGTCAGCAAAGGCGCTGGGCAGCGGCGCCGTGACCAGAACCAGCCTGACGCCGGCTTCCCGGCACAGCGCAGTGATTCGTTCCAGGTTTTTCCATCCAAATTCGGACAAAGGCGCGTCGGCGTCGACATCCATGACACTGCCAAATCCATACGGCGGCGTCCCGCTGGTGTACACAAAACCATTGCCCCGGTATTCCTCGCCGTCCTCCGGGTAAGTAACATAGCTGTAGTTGGTAATGTCGTATCCATCCGTCAATTTGGCGGTCCACAGATCGGGCAGATCCTCCGGGCTGGCAATGCTGTGCCGCGCGGGGAATATCAAATCCAGAAAGGCTGCAGCCCCCCCCATCTCCCACAGATACGCATAGCGGTCTATCGACAGCGGATCCATGTAATCGGTCAGCAGATAGCAGGCCAGGGGGACGTTGCTGGATCTTTCCTGATTGTACCCGGTGAAGAAGGTCTCCAGATAGACGGTATCCAGGTCATTGCGGGCAAGCGCCTGCCGCAGAAGGTAAAAAGAGCCGTCCGGCAGCTGCTGGGACGAACCCGCATTGAAGCTGCGGGTACCCAGGCGCTCGTCCACGATCTGCGGGTCAAAGCTACGGTAACAATGGGATGAACCCAAAAACAGCGTGTCGATCTGGCCGCTTTGGGCATACAGCTCCCCCAGCATCACGCGGGTATAGGAGTGGATGTCATCCACCAGCAGAAAATTAAGGCCCAGGCACAAAACCACCGTCAGCGCCGCAAACGCCAACGCGGCGGCCAGGCGGCGCAGCCAGCGGTGTTGCGGGACGTTTGGTTTCATGCCGGGACCTCTTTCCTGTAACTGTTTGAAATCAGCGTTCGATCGTCATAGGCGGCTGCTTGGGTTGATAAGCGGCGGCGTCCAGCGTCCAGGTGGTGCTGCCGTCGGCGTCGGCGGAAGCCTGCGCAAAGCCCATGCCGGCATAGAAATCCCGCACCATGCCGTTTTTGGCGGTGGGATAGTAGTAGCCAATGATCTGCCTGACGCCGCGGGCCAAAGCGTCCCGGACCAGGCAGTCCATCATGGCGTCCTCCATGCCGCGCTTGAGCACGCGGCAGCTCATCAGCCACAGGCGCAGGTGCAGGGTCTCCCCCTGCTGTTCGCCGGCCACCACGGTGACCACACCGTTGTCGCCGAACTTGTCTGCCAGCTTGCCGTACAGGCACAGCCAGTCCGGGTTTTCGGCCATGGCTCGGATCTCATCCTCCGAGCAGCGCAGCGTGGTCAGGTTGAACTGATTGGACTTGTTGGTCAGCTGGGCGATGCGCTGGATGTAGATGCCCTCAAACCCGCGGATGGTCGCGGTCATCTCCAGGCTGCGCAGGTAGTCGTTGTAATCGGCAAACGACGCCTGGGCCTGGCGGCGCTGGGCGTTGGCGTGGTAAAGCTCGGTCTTTTTCAGGTCCTCGCCCGAAAGAGCCGTGACCTCAAAGTAGCCGCCGTGGTCCAGCGTCTTGATGTAGTTTTCGGCGCCGTCCAGCGGGGGCACCGCTACGCCGGGCAGCTGTGCCGCCACAATGGCCCGCTCGGCGGGGTTGTCGTCGGCAAAGACGAAGCTGTCCACGCCCAGCGAAAGCTCGTCGGCAATGGCGGCAAGGTTGCGGTCCTTGTTTTCCCAGTTGGCCTTGATGGACACAAAATCGTCGGGGCGCAGCACGCCGTCCGGGTGGTTGAGGCCCGCCAGCGCGTTCTCCTCGTCGTTTTTGGAATCGACCGCCAGGATCACGCCGATGGATCTCAGCGCCTTGCAGTAGCTTTGGAACTCGGCGTAGACCTGCCCTTCCGGCACTTCGGGGCCGACGGCAATGCCGTCCACGCCGTCGTCGCCCACGACGCCGCCCCACAGCGTGTTGTCCAGGTCCAGCACCAGCGCCTTCTTGTTTTTGCCGTAGATCGCCTTGATGATGTTGGCAACGCTGTTTGCCAGCGAGGGGATTGCGTCCAGGCACATGGCATACTTGTACATATGCCAGTAGAAGGCGTCGCCCCAGGCGGTCAGACCGTAATCTGCCGACAGATAGTCAATGTCGTTGAGATAGAAATCCTCATGCGAGGCGGCATACTGATAAAACCGCTGGTTCAGCCGGCTGATAAAGTTGCTGCGTCCGCGGGGGTCGTAGATGTCCCGGTTGCCCATCAGGCGGTAGTTGGGCCGGTCAAAGTTGTTCTGGATGACCGGGCAGCGGAACTTGTCCGCCAGCGCCTGCCACATCACCGAGAAATGCTCGTACTCGGCGTCCAGCATGGCGTCCACCTCCTCTGTGGTGGACGACGTGGTGGGAAACCGAGTGATGTTGCGCCAGGTGGTGTGGATGTAGATGATATCCGGATGGAACGTGTCCAGTTCCGGCGTGCCGAACATGGCGTCCTGCCAGTACTGGGCATACTCCGACTGGTAAAACTCCGCCTCGATGCCGTACTGCAAGAGAAAAAGCCCCAGCTGGTCGGCCACCTCGTTGGTGGTGGAGCCGCCCAAAATCGCCACCCGCTTTTTCAGCGGATGGGGGTTCTGGGCCAGAAGCTCGCGGCGGATGCGGCGCTTTTTGCGCAAAAGCTGCTCGGTATCCAGCGGGTACTGAAAACAATCCATCACAGACATGGCTGCCCTCCTGGTAAAAAACTTTACAAGCCGCTTACAGCCGCTCCAGCGCCTCCTGCAGCGCCTTGGAGATCTGGTCCGGGCAGGAAGTGGGCTTGCTGCCGCAGGTGGTGCCGGCCATGCGGGCGATGGCATCCTCAGCCTTCATGCCAGCCAGCAGCTGGCAGATACCCTTCAGGTTGCCGTTGCAGCCGCCCAGCACCTCCACTTTCCGGATGGTGTGGTCGGGGTCCAGTTCCACGCGGGTCTGCACCGAGCAGGTACCCTGGTTTCTGCGAATGTATTCCATCTTTCATTTCTCCTTCTTGCAGTTCCCGGTCAGCTTCCCTGCGGCGGGCGGAGCCAATCTCCCCCGTCTCCTGCCGTGCAGGAAGCAGCGGGCACTATTTTTTGCGCTGCTTTGCCAGCGCCTCGATGCGGCGGATCTGGTCGTCGGCGGTGGTGCAGGCCCCCACCGGGCGCGGGGTATTGGTGTTCATGCCGTGGTAATCGCTGCCGCCGGTGACGATCAGTTCATATTTGCGGGCAAGTTCCCGCAGCTCCGTCTTATCCTCCTCGGTGTTGCGGGGATGCTCGATCTCCACGCCGTCCAGGCGGCCGGCGGCGATCAGCTCCCGCGCCAGTTCCATGCTGTGGTAGACGCTGGGGTGTGCCAGCACCACCACAGCGCGGCAGGCGCGGATCACCTCCAGCACGGTATCCACCGGTTCATAGCGGGGCGTGTGCAGGATGCGGCCCCGCACCGGGCGCAGTGCAAACAGAGAGCGGTAGACGTTGTTGTACATGCCGTCCGCCAGCCCGTACTGCCACAGCACCCGCATCACGTGGGCTTTGTACAGCGTGCCGCTGTCTTTGGCAAAAGCCAGCGCCTCCTCGGTCTTGAACTGGGGGCAGAACTCCTCCAGCTCCCGGCAGCTTTGCAGCACGGCCTCCCTGCGGCGGCGGGCCATCAGCGCGGAAAACTCCTCCAGCGCAGCGCAGTCGTCCGGCCAGTAGCAGAGCAGATGCACCCGGTGGGCGCGCTGGTAATCGTAAGCGGTCAGCTCGGCGGCGGGGATCAGATGCACCCCCTGCTGCACCGGGTTGGCGTAGGCAAAGCGGACGCCCTGGATGGAGTCATGGTCGGACACCGCCAGATGGGTCAAGCCCTCGCAGCCCGCCAGAAAGGGCAGCTTGCCCGCCGGCGTCGAGCCGTCCGAGAATGTGGAATGGGTATGCAGGTCACCCGCCAAAGCCCAACGCTCCTTTCCGCCGTTTTGAACCCGGCCTGTGCAAAATACTTGCCTGCCTATTATACACCTTTGTTCCGGGTTTGAAAAGCCCTGCGCTTTGGGCGTCAGGGCAGCTGCGCTGCATAGGTGCGCACCCTGCGCCAGAACTGGCGCGCCGCAGGCGACAGACCGTTTTTATCCAAGCAGGCAATGCCGATAGACCGGCTGGCCGATGGTTCCAGCCGGAGCACCTGGAACTCTCCGGCGCTGCTTTGATACCGCCGCAGAATCAGCTGGGGCAAAATTGCCACCCCCTGCCCGCAGGCTACCATGGCAATGACCGACTCGTCATCGTTGACATAGCAGCGGGTGTCGATGCGCAGGTCGTTTTTCTTCAGGTAGCTCTGGATGTCGGCGTCGGTATCGGGACGCTGGCTGACAAAAGGACGGCCGCGCAGTTCCTCGGCCGTGACGACGCCCGGACACCGTGTGGCAAAGTCCGCAGGCGCGATGCAGACCAGCGGATCGGCGTACATCGGCTCGAAATCCATGTCCTGGGCGCTGGAGTTGGACATGACCCCCAATTCCGCAGTGCCGCTTTTCAGCCAGCCGGCGATATCGTCGTAGCTGCCCTGGTACAGCAGCACCTTGATGCCGGGATACTGCCGCTCAAAGTCAGGCAGCAGCTGGGGGACCCAGGTGACGCAGGCGCTGTTGAACACCGCCAGCCGCAGCACCCCTTTCTCCATGCCGTTGATCCGCGCGATGGACTGGTCCAGCGACTCGCTGGAGGAGAGCAGGCGCTGGATGTCCGGCAGCAGATGTTCGGCTGCGGCAGTCATGGTGACGCCCGCCTTGGTACGGGTGAACAGCGGAAAACCGCATTCGGCCTCCATTGTGGCCACCGAATGGCTGATGGCCGAGGGGGTCAGGTGCAGCTGCTCCGCTGCACGGGCAAAGCTGCCCTCGTGGGCGATGGTGGAAAAGATCTGGCAGGCCAGCAGCGTCATAAAGAGCCTCCGAAAAAGCGCGCCCGCGTCCGCAGCACACATGAATGTCTTTCATCTTATTAATGAAAAGATTGAATTTTACTTACTGCTCATACTGTACTAGAATAAGCTATAGAAGTCAAGGCGGAAACGCCTGATATTCGATCTCTTCCCTCTGAAATGCCCTGCGGTCCGCACAGCCGCAGGGCATTTTCCGTTTTGCGCGGCAGCTGTGCCGCACTGCCGCGGGGCATTCAGCAGTCCGGCTCGCAGTCCAGGATCGAGGGGATATCCGCCCATCGCTCGGCCTGGCCGGTATACATCTCGTTCAGCCAGATCTGAATCTCGTCCAGCCCCTGCTGGCTGCCGGCAAATTCCTGGATGGTCTTTTTCTCGTCGGCGGTATGCTCCAGGCTCCAGGGCTCCGGCCACACGGTGACCGTCAGATAGGCCAGCTTTTTTTTGCCGGAAGGATCGTCGGGATCGGGGCGTTTGCCCGGCTCGATCAGGTAGCGCATGCCGCCCTCGGCGCCGGAGTAGGCGTTGCCGTTGTCAAAATAGTGATAGATGGGGATCCCGGACAGCATATGCCCTCTCCTTTCCGCTACTTGCGGGGGTTGCTGTTTTGTGTGCCGCAGCCGGCGGCCGCACAAAAACGAATCGAAACAACGAAGTCAAAGAAAAAAGCACCGTGCAGGTCTGCTGCACGGTGCTTGGATGGAGCGGGTTACGAGTCTCGAACTCGCCACCTACTGCTTGGGAAGCAGTCACTCTACCGGATGAGCTAAACCCGCATCGATGTGTGTAATTATAACGCACCAAATCCGGGTTGTCAATCCATCCGGCGGAAAAAGCCATCCTTCGGCGCAAAGCCGGCATTTATTCGGCGTCGTCGCCGCCCTGGATGCTGGGGTCTGCCGCGCGGCTGCTGGAGACGGTCTCCAGCTGGTTACGGTCTCCCAAAAGAGCGGTCCAGTATTCCCCGCCGTTGTAGCGGAAAATGACCCAGTCGTACCCCGCGTACCTGCTGCGGCTGATCTTGGTGACCTGGTAGGTGCCCAGGGGCAGATAGCCCACGATATCGTTGACGTTGGCGGTGTAAAAGTATTCGGTCTGGCTGCCGAACACGTTGAGCAGGTATCCGCTGACACTGACCATATCCGGGCCGGAAGGTCCATAATTATTGAAGCCGCCTTCCCGGATGGCGGGCAGGAAATCGGTGTAGCTGTAATCCAGGTCCACCGCGCCGGTAACGCCGTCGCAGGTGCCGGAACCGCTGTACTGCCACATGGTATAGCTGCCCTGGTATCCCAGCCGGGAACGGTAATCCGCCACCCACAAAGGGTAGTTGGACAGGGCGCCGGCGTTGAGATAGGTGTTGATGAAATTGGTGTACGAGTACCAGCCCGCATACCACTTGCGCTGATACAGGATGTCCATGGCATACTGCACCAGCCCGGTCAGCTGGGTACGGGAGAGCGAGGTCAGGCTGTTGGCCTCCACGTCCACGAACACCGGGTATTCCAGCTGGATGCCTTCCAAAGCATCCATAAAGATGCCCAGCTCCTCCGCCACCTCGGCCTGGGTCTTGGCATAGGTATGGTAGTAAGCGCCCACCCGCAGGCCGGCCGTGTGCGCGCCGTTGACATTCTGCAAAAAATACGGGTCGACGTACAGGCCGTTTGAGTTGGACGACCCCAGCCGCACGATGGCGAACTGCTTGCCGGCAGCAGCCACGCGCGACCAGTTGACGCTGCCCTGATAACGGGATACGTCGATCCCGGCTTGAAATACCGCCATAACAAAATCCCCCTTCCCTGTCTGCATTCTATGCAGGGGAACGGGGATTTGCCATTTTTGCCTGGCCGGACGGCGCGAAGCCCTGCCGGGTCAGATCACCAGGCCGCCGTTCTGGCCGATGACCTGACCGGTGATATACCCTGCATCCGGCGAGGCGAGAAACACCAGCGTGCGGGCGATCTCGCCGGCGCTTCCCAGCCGGCCAACCGGGGTCTCGTCCGCCAGGGCGGCGCGGTCCTCCGCCGAAAAAGAGGCCATCATGTCGGTGTCGATCACGCCGGGGGCCACACAGTTGACGGTGATGCCGGAAGGGGCTTCCTCCTTGGCCAGCGCCTTGGCCAGCCCGATGACGCCGGCCTTGGCGGCGGAATAGTGGACCTCGCAGCTGGCGCCGGTCTGCCCCCACATACTGGACACCAGCAGGATGCGCCCGTACTTGCGGCGGATCATGCCGGGCAGCACGGCCCGGCAGCTGTAAAAGGCACCGTCCAGGTCCACCGACATCACCCGGCGCCAGTCCTCGTCGGTCAGGTCGGTAAACAGTTTCTGCTGGGCGATGCCCGCGTTGCAGACCAGAACATCCAGGCGGCCCAGGGCCTCCTCGGCATCGCGGACCGCGGCCGTGACCGCCGCCGAATCGGACACATCGGCCCGCAGGGCAAGGAATCGCCCCTCCGGCGCCAGACGGGCTGCCGTTCGCAGCACCTCCTCGGCTGCCTGCCGGCTGGAATGCCACACAAAGGCGACGTTGTCCCCGTTTTGGGCAAAGGCCAGCACGGCAGCCGCGCCGATGCCGCGGCTGCCGCCGGTGATGAATACGTTCTGTGCCATATCAGCTCTCCCCTTCTGTCCCGGCCGTTTCGGTCCCCTGACAGGCCGCCTTTTGGGCCAGGCGTTTTGCCCGCAGCCGGGCAAAAAACTGCCGGAGCAGCGCGGCGGATTCTTCCTCCAAAAGCCCCTGCTCGACCACGGGATGGTGGTTGAAGGGCAGCGCGAACAGATCGGTCAGCGAGCCGCAGCAGCCGGCCTTGGGGTCTTTTGCGCCGTAGACGACCCGGCGCAGCCGGCTGTTGATGATGGCGCCGCTGCACATGGGGCAGGGTTCCAGCGTGACAAACAGTTCGCACTGCCACAGCCGCCAGCCGCCCAGCGCCCGGCAGGCCGCATCGATGGCCAGCAGTTCCGCATGGTAGGTGGCGTTTTTGCCGCTTTCCCGCAGGTTGTGGGCCCGCGCCACGATCTCGCCGTCCCTGGCAACGACGGCCCCCACCGGGACCTCGCCCAGGGCGGCCGCCAGCTCTGCCTCGCGCAGGGCCTCGCGCATCAGTTCGGTGTCGGTCATAGCCATTCTCCTGTCAATTCGGCCGGAAAGACTGCCACAGCGTCAGCACGGCAAGAGCCGCTGCGGCCAGCGTGTAGGCCGGGCTGGAAAACACCGCCGGGATCTCCGCACCGGGGCGAAGGCCGGCCTCGAACGAGAACCCCTGCCGGGTGACCGCCCGCCAGACCAGCCAGCCAGCCAGCAGCGGAAAGCCCAGCAGGATGACCAGCTCCACCGCTGTGGCCAGCGTGCCGGGTGCATAGAGCTGCAGATAGATATCGGCAAAAGCAATGGTGTTGTTGATGAGATGCAACAGCATACAGGGCAAAATGCTGCCGGTGCGCTCGGCCAGCCAGCCCAGAAACAGCCCCCCCAGAAAAGCGGTGATCCCCTGCGCCAGATCCAGATGCAGAAGCGCAAACAACAGGGCCGGCGCAAAGATGGTCGCCGCACTGCCGCAAGGCCGCATCAGCCCCTGCAGTGCGCCGCGGAAGAAAAGTTCCTCGCCTATGGCAGGCAGCAGGCACAGCGTCAGATAGGCCAGCGCCAGCTCTGTTCCGCCGGCAGGCAGAGCGGTAGCCTCGCCGGCGCTGCCGGTCAGGCGGGCGATCAGGCCGCCCACGATATTGCCCAGGTTGGTCAGCCCCAAAAAGGCAATGATGCAAAACAGCGGCGACCATTGGGGAGGACGTGCGATGCGCAGGTCTGCAATGCCCAGCCGGGTAACGCCCAAAAGCCAGGCCGCCGGCACCACCAGCGAGAGGATGCCGATCCCCAGCACGATGGCGTTGACCGCTGTTTGGGAATATCCCACCGGATCTGCCAGGCTGGCCCCCTCCACCCGCAGGCCCATCAAATAAGAAGCCAGCGCCTGCAGCAGGTATTGGCACAATAAATACAGAATCGCTGCGAAGGCGCACCAGGACGCAGCCCCCTTGATCCCTCTGGTTTTTCCGATCCGTTGCAAATTACCGTCCCTCGATTTCCATCAAAACCAACCGGCGCAGCCGGTTCCTGTTGCAGTCTATTAAATATAGTGTAGCACACTGCGCCGCAAAAGCAAAGTCCCGGCCGGGCAGGCAAATGCAAAAACCGGGCGGTATAAACCGCCCGGTCTGGTGTCCCCGAGAGGAGTCGAACCTCCGGCCTACCGCTTAGGAGGCGGTCGCTCTATCCAACTGAGCTACGGAGACAAATCGTTTGCACGGCGGCCCGCGGGCCCGCCGCACAAATGATTATACCTGCTTGCCAGGAGAAAATCAAGACATGCCCCCTTTACAAAATCAGCATGGCGTCGCCGAAGCTGAAAAAGCGGTACTTTTCCTCCACGGCGACCTTGTAGGCCGCCATGGTTTTGTCGTAGCCGTAAAAGGCTGCGATCAGCATGATAAGGGTGCTTTCCGGCAGGTGGAAGTTGGTCACCAGGCCGTCGATGGCGTGCAGCTCCACGCCGGGATACAAAAAGATGCTGGTGTTGCCGCTGCAGGGGCGGATCTCGCCGTAGGCAGCCCAGACGGCCTCCAGCGTGCGGCAGCTGGTGGTGCCCACTGCGATCACCCGGCGGCCTGCGGCGCGGGCGGCGTTGATGGCAGCGGCCGCCTTGTCATCGATGCAGTACCACTCACTGTGCATGGCGTGGTCCTCGATGTTGTCCTCACTGACGGGACGGAAGGTGCCCAGACCCACATGCAGCGTGATCTCGGCAACGGCAACGCCTTTGGCGCGGATCTTGTCCAGCAGCTCCGGCGTAAAATGCAGGCCGGCGGTGGGGGCGGCGGCGCTTCCCAGCTCCTTGGCATAGACGGTCTGGTACTGGCTCTGGTCCTCCAGCTGTTTGGTGATGTAGGGCGGCAGCGGCATCTTGCCGAACTCGTCCAGTTTCTCGTACAGCGTTTCGGTGTCGTAGGTAAAGGTGACATGCTTGTTGCCGTCGGGCAGGGTCTCGTCCACCACGGCGGTCAGGCTGCCGTCGCCGAAGCTCAGCCGGGTGCCGGCCTGCATCCGCTTGCCGGGGCGGGCCAGGCATTCCCAGGTATCGCCCTTCACCTGGCGCAGCAGCAGCAGCTCGCACACTGCGCCGGTGGGGACCTTGACGCCCATCAGCCGGGCGGGCAGCACCTTGGAATTGTTGATGACCAGCACGTCGCCGGGCTCCAGGTAATCGGGCAGATCACGAAAGACGCGATGCTCGATGGAATCGCTGCTGCGGCGCAGCACCATCATCCGTGCCGAATCCCGCGGGTCGGCGGGTTCCTGCGCGATAAGTTCCTTGGGCAGGTCGTACCAGAAATCTTTTTTCAGCATTGGTTTCTTCCCCTTTTTTCGTTGACAATCTCCCCGTGCAATGCTATGATGTACCCAAGCACAGAGGCGCGGTTTTCATGAGTATCCGTTGGGATGATACGTCTGCCAGGGCGGTTGCCTGCGGAGAAAGGGCAAGCCGCCGAAGGCGATGCACGGCACGCATCGTACCTGGGCCCGTGGCCGAAAAGGCGCGGGACTGTCATGCCGATACGGCATGTTGCGCTGTGCGGATATGCAGTATTCTATTATATTGCATTGTGTGCCGGTTTTCAAGCCGGTTTTTTTGTTGTCCGGGGCTTTTTTGCGCCGCCTGCAAATAAACCGAACCGTGTCTGCGGCCCGTTTTTCCTGTCACGGAAACAGCGGATGCCGCATACAACATGATGTATACAGGTCTGCCGGGCAGCCCGGCGCAGAAAGGACGGTA